>Ga0123337_10000324_pt1 | contig 86105 bp, 74 predicted proteins | sample frozenSSSSmetaG_FD_89792 | JGI IMG/M metagenome (GOLD analysis project Ga0123337, IMG submission 89792) | Glacier valley bacterial and archeal communities from Borup Fiord, Nunavut, Canada, to study Microbial Dark Matter (Phase II) -... | ecosystem: Environmental > Aquatic > Freshwater > Ice >...
AATGTCGGTGCGATCGATGGAGATCTTTTGTTTCCGATACGTAGCGATAGCTGTATTCAACGCGATCCGGTACATCCAGGTACTTATTTTTGAGTCACCCCGAAAATTGGGATAAGATTTCCAGAGCTGGTAGACAATTTCCTGAAAAAGATCCTGCTGGTCTTCCCGGTCGTCCCGGTACATTCTGCTCACTTTGTGAATGATACTCTGATGTTGCCCAATGATTTTCAGGAAAGCGTCTTGCATGAAGGGCTTGAATTTTTTGATGATTTCAACAACCAGAATCAATTTTGAATATAGGTTGCTTTTTCGATCAAAAACTTACATCCCGGGTAAAATAAATTTGGGAGGTGACCAATTTGTTGCGATTTGTGAGCTCAATTTTTTGTAGCGGCTGTAACGTGCGGAAAAAGTTTTACTTGGTTCGGGAAAAGCAGAGGCAAGAAACTTGTTTAGTCACGCTAAATGTTATTTCCCGCCTTCTAATCTGGCCACGATTTCTTTCGCGCCAGGGTTATTTGCATCCAGAGCCAGAGACTTTTTATAGTTGAGTAATGCAGCTTTGTTATCCCCGCTGTTTAAAAACGCCTCTCCCAGACTATCATAAGCATTTGCGGAGTTGGCAAAGAGTTTGATATTCAATTCAAAGATCTTGATTGCGTCTTCAAAACGCTTGCCGGCCATGAGCTGGTAACCGACTGTATTTAGTTCTGACTCACTTTTGAAATCAAAGTCATCAGGCTGCTTTGCTTTCAATTCCTGATAAAATTTTATCAACCCCTCACCGCTCAGCTCGTCCATTTTTAATTTAAAAGCTGTTAATAACGATTTTTTGGGTATGGTATAAGGCTTGCCATCAAGGATGGCTTTGATAGCGTCTTTGATAGCGAAGACTTTGAAATTCTTGTTGTTGGTAAGCAGTATGATCGCGTTGTCGTCAGATGGCTCCGTGTACATGAGTGCTTCGAAGTCGAAGCTGGAACCATGGTGCGTGTGTTCTTTAACCGTCGCATTGTCGATTCTGCCACCGCCTAAGCCCGACTGTTTATTGGGAAAAGTCGGTACCAGTATCTGAGTAAATGAGTCCTTATTAATCAGCTGGTACTGATGCAGGAATTGTGTCCATTTGTAAAGATCGGAGGCTGTGACGGAGGTCCAGCCGCTCATGACATAAGCAAATTGGCGCGGATCTTGCTTGAAGTCATTGTTAAAGGAAGTTGCGACATTTTTATCCCGTAAGTCAGGATCGACAGCCGAAACCAGCATACCGCAACGTTGGAGCATATTAATTTCCACAAATTTGTTGAAAGGTATTCCTGAAATCTTTTCAATGATCCTTCGTTGCAAAAAGACGTTACTGTTGTTATATGCATAATTTGTTCCGGGCTTGAAGTCCAATCCCTTGATCTGTTTCATATCTCTGAGGATATCGGCATCGCTCTTAATCGTTTTCCAACTGATATCGGGTAATCCGCTGGTGTATTGTAACAGATTCAGAATACTGATTTTATCTGCCCAGTTTGGCAACGAATCTATGTATTTGGAAACCTTGTCGTTCAGGTTCAACTGACCCTTTTCTTTGAGCATCATAATCCCGACAGCATTGAATTCTTTGCCGATCGATCCGATATTGAAACGGTAGTCCATCGTTAATTTCGAAGTTTTGCTTCCATTGGCATACCCAAAAGAGGACTGATAGACCGTCTTTCCGTTTTTTATGACGAGTACATTTCCGTTGAATATGCCATATTCATAAACTTTGGCCATTAAACTTTCTATCTTTTTGGCCTCGTTGCTCTGGGCAACAAGCGTTGTCATTGATAAAATGATGAAGGCAATGAGGATAAAAATCTCTTTGGTAACGCGCATAGAATTGACTTTGAGAATGGTGTTTTTTGCTGAAATTACTCCGAACGAAGACTCTTCACCGGATCCATCAGAGCAGCCTTGACAGATTGGAATGACACCGTAAGTATAGCCACTGCAACCGACAAAATGCCCGATAACGCCAGCATCCACCAGGAAATACCAATCCGGTATTCAAAGCTTTGCAGCCATTTATCCATACCATACCAGGCCACCGGCATCGCGATGGCGATCGCAACGCCAACCAGCTTCAAAAAGTCTTTGGATAAAAGAACCGACACGCTGGCAACGGAAGCACCCAATACCTTGCGTACTCCGATTTCTTTGGTACGTTGCTGAGCCGTAAATGTCGCCAATCCGAATAGCCCAAGGCAGGCAACGAAGATTGTCAGAGCGGCAAAGACACCAAGAATTTCGCCGGTTTTTTGTTCTGCTTTGTACGTGCTGTTAAATCTTTCGTCAAGGAATGAATAGTCAAATGGATTTTCTGGTTTGAACCCATCCCATTTGCTTTTCATATCTGCAAGGAGCCCCTTTACGTCCTTTGTGTTGGTTCTTACAATTGCCAACGTTGCACCGCCGCCCAAAGTCATCACCAGTGGTTCAATTCGCTCGTGTAAGGACCTGAAATGGAAGTCTTTCACAACACCGATCACCCGAAATGTGCTTTTGATTCCCTCGGAACTGAAACGCGAGATGGTATGGTTCAATGCATCCTTTTTCCAACCCAGCATACTCGCAGCCGTCTCATTGAGTATAACACCGGAAGAGTCATTGCCAAATTCTTTCGAAAAATTGCGTCCATATGCCATTTCCATCCCCAATGTTGGAATGTAATTGTCATCCACCTCATAGCGAAGCGACTTAATCAGCGTGGTGCTTTTCTCATCAGGGTAGATCAGATAGTTATTGTTGTAGGAACTGCCGGCTGGAATATATCCCGACTGGCTGATACTCACCACTCTCGGATCCTCGAGAAGTTCGTTTTGAAATGCACGTTGGTTTGCGTGAAGCGCCCAGGTATCGAGGATCAGCACCTGATCTTTATTGTAACCCAGCTTTTTGTTTTGAATATATTTAAGTTGTTGGTAAACCACCGTGGTCCCAATCATTAAGGTGATTGAAATACAAAACTGAACCACGACCAATCCACTCCGAAGACCTATGCTTCCTTTATCGGCTGTAAATTTCCCCTTTAAGATCGAAATGGGTTTGAAGGAAGAGAGGAAGAATGCGGGATATGTTCCGGCCAGAATCCCGACCAACAACCCAAAAAGCAGCAAGCTTGGAATGAGTTTGGGAACACTGTTTAGCTGCAAAGACAAATCTTTTCCCGAAAGGCTATTGAAAAGAGGCAAAGCCAGAAATCCAAATATTGTCGCCAAAACGAGTGCAATGGACGTCAGTAATATTGATTCCAGCAAAAATTGCCAGACGAGTTCTTTTTTTTCTGAGCCCATCACTTTTCTGACACCTACTTCACGTGCTCGCTTTGACGCCCCGGCGGTTGAAAGATTCATGAAATTGATACAGGCAATAACCAGCATGATTAAGGCTACAGCTGAAAAAATGTAGACATATTTGATATCCCCTGCAGTGCCAAGATCATAGCCGAAGTCAGATCGTAAGTGAATATCTGTAAGAGGCTGCAGAAATAATCCAAGGTCGTTGCCACTCTTCCGGAATTCGGCCATTGTTACACCCATTGCTTTTTTCAACTGCGGCCCGAGGTATTTCTCTACGGTCTGCGGGAGCTTGGCCTCCAATTTTTTATAATCATACCCTTTTTTGAGAAGTAAATAGGTGAAGAATTCAGATTGCATCCAAGACGGTGATTTGGCGTCGTCCAAACTCGCCATTGAACAAAACAGCTCATATCTAAAGTGAGAGTTTACGGGCACTTCCCGGATAACCCCTGTCACGCGATATGGCAGATCAGATCCTTTGAAATGCAAAATCTTACCCACGGCGTCCTTTGTTCCAAAATATTTTGATGCAGCCTGCTCTGTAATAACAATGGTGTTCGGTTCAAGCAATGCTGTTTTGTCATCTCCCTTCACAAACGGCAAGGTAAAGACTTTGAAGAAGTTAGCGTCTACGAATGCCATGCCGTCTTCCGAATACTGCTCTTTCCCGATCAATACTTTTGGTCGGCCTGCCTGGCGAAGTCGGGTTGCCTCCAGCACCTCCGGATAATCTGTTTTTAGTGTCGGGCCTACAGGCGGCATCACGTGTGACTCATTTATTTTACCACCCTGCATGTTTCCTTTGAAAACCACACGCACGATCTGGTCGGCTTTTTCATTGTAGCGATCAAAGCTCAGCTCATCCAACACATAAAGACTGATAAGCATACAGGAGGCAAGACCAATAGCCAGTCCTACGATGTTGATGGCAGAAAAGGCGCGGTTACGCAAAAGGTTCCGCCAGGCGATTTTGAAATAGTTCTGAAGCATTGGATTTGGTTTTTGGGTAAAGGCTTGCGACAGATTTACATGCCCCAAGCCTTTTACTATTTTATTTTTTGGCTAACAGATTGAAGTTGTCAATGAACCTGTTAACGGTACATTGCATAACATAGTTCTTTGTATACAATATTGATGCCACGCGGTGTAAAAGCCCTTTGTAGTTGATTTCCAGTACTTGTGTAAATCAGGGCTGTTCGAAATCGGACAGTTTCTGTACGGAAACGAGTGGCAGGTCCAGCTTATAGAGCCAGTATCTTTTTCCGAGATGAGCCCGTAGCTCCCTGACCTGCCGGAAGCCGACACTTTCATATAGATGTCTTGCTGCATCCATAAACTCAGACGTATGAAGTCCGATCGTTTTTTCACCCAATCGCGCTCCCTCGCTGATACACATTTCGGTTAAGGCTTTCCCAATCCCTTGTCCACCGTGATCAGTGTGAACGCCCACCATTCGTAAGTAGCACCAATCTGCCGGAAAAATGTCGGTGGGATTTCCGCTTGGAACGAGAAAAGCCATTCCTATAATTTTGCGATTTCGTTCGCAAACAAAGCAGCAGGACTTGGCAAGTAGGTCGATATAAGTTCTTTCTGAGGTCAGGAATCGGTTTAGCTTTTCCCAATGCTCGGCTGACAGGATCTCGATAAACTGTCCATAGGAATTGATTCCGAGGTGTTTAAGTTCAGCTGTGTCATCTATTGTTGCGGTTCTGAACGAATATTCCATTTGCGTTTGAGTCATGGAGTTGAATTTCGCAAGTATAGAAAACAGTACGTTTTGATGATCATAAGTTACAGCTTGTTGACGAAGTGTAAAATACTTTATTTGGAGTGGTATACCTGAGTCGGCGCTAATTCCCGAATAGGGAAGTGAGGGAATTTGAATAGTGCATAGCGGGTTGGCTTGTAGGTTGCTGCTAAGATATTGAAGGATTTCGCTGGAAGGAGTCATAAATGGGATTGGCATCATGTTTGTAGTTGTAATCATGCGCAGGTTTTTGTCACAATTAAACCTGTCCGATACCAAAATAGTCGTTCTTAAATACTCCCAAATTAAAAAAATCGATCATGAATTTGAACAGCTTGTTCCTTTGCGCCGGTACTATGTTTTTGTGTCTTCTTGGTTGCAATCAAAGTCCGACACAGAATTCGGCAGTCAACATGAAGACATCTTCTGGCGACAGTACCTTCAATGTGTGCTATTCGTCGATCATTAAAAAGGACACGGTGCTACTGAATGCATTGATGACCGGTGACAGTATTAAAGGAAGTCTTGGGTACAAATTGTATGAGAAAGACCAAAACAACGGCATTATTCTGGGTAAAATGCATGGGGATACAATGAGGGTAAACTACACCTTTATGTCCGAAGGCAAGGAATCTGTGAGGGAAGTGGTATTTCTTAAAAAAGACACGCTTCTAGTCGAGGGCTATGGCGATGTTCGGGAAGATGGCGGGAAAATGGTTTTTAGCAACATCAATTCGGTAAAATTTGATGGGCTAGTACTAGTGAAAGTGCCTTGCAAAGACTGATAATTATAAAATGCGAAATGAGGAAATGTTAATTGAATCCAGCTAGCCCACAACGCTACCTTGGTGAAATCGGTTCGACTTTATAGCCTAAATTTCTCAGTTGAACAATCATGCCCTCTTTGTAATACAAATGCCCTATTCCAACAGCAACAAAGCAATCCTGATTCATAAATGTTTTGTTGAGTTCGGTAATCCATTTATCGTTGCGATCCAGTAGAAGTGGAGACGGCAGTTTTACCTCAGAAAGCGATGTATCGAACTGATAGTCGAGATGAAATGCTTTGTAATCCACAATGGCCTTACAGCCAGAATTGTCTTCATTCAGCATGGCATTCATAAATTTTATACAAGTTTTCGCGTAACCGGAGTCTAGCAGTACGTAGTCATGAGCAGTGGATTTCAAAAAAATGTCGATCTGGTCGGTATCCAATGCAAGAGTATTTTGCCCATTTTTCTTTGCCAATTGTTCAATCCGCTGATCCATTTGCTCAACAGAAACTCTTCCTACCGTGTCGCAGAAATTTTGATAGTACATTCCCGTTAGGGACCGCAAAAGGACCAGAGGTGCTACTAGATAGTAAATGGAATCATCCGCTTTCGTTACAAATTCCTGGAAAATTTTTTGCTGATCCGAATCTAATATTTTGTTCCATTTTGCCTGATTCCAGGTATGCAATCTATGGTGCCCTGTCGTATCACCTATTGGCGAGAGCCGTTCGAGATAGACTTTTTTCGCAGTATGCAATTTTTTGAGCGCATTCGGAAGTGATTCGAAAAAATCTGGATTGACTTCGTGAAAGGTGCCAAAGAGATAAGATTTGTGCTGACTACCTGGTTTGCTTACCTGCCATAAAATTGTATTTGGAGCGCTTTGGCCCAATGTAAAAAGGGATTTCAATAGAAGGAAACAGATGATTGCTACTCTGTTCATGGCCTGGCAACGATTGTCGGTTTTAGAATAGAATGCCGTCTGTACAATTATCTACTTGATTTCATCGCTTTTAACACCTGCAGTGAATCATCTTTAGACAGTTTTTTGTATTCGGCAGAATCGCAGCCAAACAAAGCAACTTTTCCATTTTGATCACTGTGGACGCCCCAGCCATACCTTTTAGTAAGTGGCGATGCGCGGAGACAAGGTTGGCCCTTCGAAAAAAAATGCGCTCTTTCGGCCTCCATTTCGGCGGGCGCGAGATCGTGCCGCTCTGCAAAAACATGAAACAGCACATCGTCTGAGGTGTATTTGTAGGGATTTTTGCTGATCATCTCAAACTGGATGTTTGCGGCTGCTTTCCGTGGCGGAACTTCACCAATAGCGGCCGGACAGTCGTCGGAAACCAATATGAAAGCGTCTTGGTAGTTTGTCGTGTGTATTTTCATGGTTGATCATCGGTGTAAATAACTTCTGTCGGCTGATTCTGAGTTTCTAAGGTTGCTCCGCTCGTAATAATGCACCACGTCGCCGGAATGAAATATTTTTGTGTCCAATAATTTGAGGTCGATGAGACCTGTAATATTTAAAAAGGTTCAGGCCGCTTCCAGGTACAACCGAATGGATGCAAAATTGAAATCAATTATGCCCGTGTCGCCATGACGGAAAAGATTGTTGACATTTTCGTGTAATTCGTCATCGGCAATCGTTGCATTATGGTCATAGAAGCCGTCTAATGTGATGTTGATTGATGCAATTAATTTTCTCATAACGCATGGTTTAGTCTCATTTTAATCCTTTAAAAAATATCGGACCGTCGCCGATCAGATGAAGTCATTTATCATGCGAGCAAAAATGCCCCGAATATAATGTACATATATAGAAAGAAGGAAATTAGGCTGATAGGAACAAGAAAATTATAAAGCTTCTTTTTGAATCCCGATTTTAAAGCCGCTGTTATGCTGAATAGCAAAAGACAAACGAGCAGTATAGGAATGATCAGGCTTCGAAATGTGAAGACAAAATACGTATCATATAATTGAATGTCCATTGAGGTATTGCTGAAGAAAACCTGTCCGGCTAAGATTAAAACTGCCGCAACTGTAAGGTACGTGTAAGCAAGGGTTTGCATGAAAAGTTTGCGTAGATTTTTCGGAGCTTTCTGTAAATAACGAATTCCTTTTGAAACTTAATTTTTTTTCAATTCTCCCAATAGCCCATTCAAATCAAGACTCTTCGTAAACATTTCGATCGTGCCATCTTCAAGGTAGGACCATAATTGTTGTGGTCGGTCCCAGTACAATTCGACGCCGTTTCCGTCAGGATCGTTGAGATAAATCGCTTCTGAAACGCCATGGTCACTTGCTCCGCTGAGTGGGTAATTTGCCTGCCGGAGCCGATTGAATATCACCGCAAGGTCTCGCCTGGTTGGATATAAGATCGCAGTGTGAAAAAGGCCTACCCCTTGTTTTGGTGCTTGAGGCGCATCTTTGCTGTACCATGTGTTCAGCCCGATGTGATGGTGATAGCCGCCAGCTGAAATAAAAACGGCCTGATCTCCGTAGCGGGTAGTGATCTCAAAACCGAGTAAGCCATGGTAAAAATCCAGGGAACGTTCCAGATCGGCCACCTTCAAATGTACGTGGCCAATACGGGTTTGGGCGGGAATGGTGTATTCGTTTGGTTGCATGAAAGTTGCGATTCGTAATGGAACGAAATATACAATATTATTTGCACAGCGGTAAAAAACGACTGCTTGATCCTTTCGATAGCAATCGTTTTACTAAATAGAAACCATTAATGAACCGTCGCGAAGCACTTTCGTCCGCCCTGGCTGTAACCGGAACAGGATTTTTACCCATTCACCCGATGCAAAAAAGCAAAGAAGCTCCGTTTAAGTTTTCTCTGAATATGAGCACACTGCGGGGACATAAACTGGGTTTCAGAAAGGAGCTGGAAGTGGCTTCTAAGGCAGGTTACAAGCACGTGGAGATATGGATCAACACGCTACAGGATTACCTGAAAGGAGGAGGTACCCTGTCGGACGCAAAAAAGATTGTTGACGACATGGGCTTGAAAGTCGAAGACGCGATAGGATTTGCCCCCTGGATCGTAGACGACGAAGCAACGAGGGCGAAGGCGCTGGAACAGCTAAAAATGGAAATGGATCAGCTTGCGCAAATCGGTTGTCCCCGGGTGGCCGCTCCGCCTATGGGTGCAACGACCGGAGGTTCACTTGATCTGGCGCGGGTGGCGGAGCGATATCGTACGATACTCGAATTGGGAGACAAGACATCCGTGGTGCCGCACCTTGAACTCTGGGGTTTCTCCAAGAATCTTAGCCGGGTAGGGGAGATACTGTATGTTGCTACAGAAGCTTCTCATCCTTCTGCGCATGTGCTTATGGATGTGTATCACCTTCATAAGGGCGGCTCGGGTATGGATAGTGTGAAATGTGTTGGCAAGCCTTTGGTTGAAATTTTTCACATGAATGATTACCCAAAAACACCGCCACGCGAGTCCATCACAGACGCCGATCGTATCTACGCGGGCGATGGGATTGCTCCGCTGAAAGATTTGCTCAAATCACTCAAAAATCCTGATAAACCAGTCATTCTGTCATTCGAAGTTTTCAATAAGGACTATTATGCTCAGGATCCGCTACTTGTAGCCAAAACAGGACTGGAAAAAATGAAGAAAGTGGCGGAAGGGGTTTGAAGGAGGCTTGGCGATCATGTGAGTTTGAAAAAGTTTGAAGGAGTTTTTTAGTTTGAAAAGTTTGAATGTTTAAGGGGTTTGAAGGTTTGGCGATTTTTTTAGTTTGAAAAGTCTTTTAGTTTGGAGAAGTTTGAAAGTTGCTCATTATAGTGAGCTTTTAACGATAGCGGAGACTGAAAACGCTAAACTTTTTCAAACTGTTAAACTAAAAAACTACTAGAACGGCGTGCGCGAGTCCCCGCCTGGGAACCTCACTCCGTCAGCTTGCTGATCGGCGCGATGCGGATTTCTTTGAACTCAACTTCGGACCCTTCTGATTGTAGGGCAAGCTGTCCTTTGGAAGCTGTTGCATCATATCCGTAGTTAACAAGTACGCCGTTCAGCCATACTTTGATCGTGTTTTTGAGACATTCGATGTGCATCGTATTCCATTCTCCAAGCGGCTTTTCCGTGCCGTCGGTCAGGTTGGGGACTCTTCTCAGCTTGTCTCCATTTACACCCCATTTTTCTTTTGGACCACGACGTTTTTCCATGTCAGGAACTTTGATGTCCTCTTGAATACACCAGAAATCTCCCGCATTCTGGTTCATCATCTGCACTTCTATTGACTTTGGAAACATCTCATAAAGGTCTCTCGGCTTGGATACAAATACCAACGCGCCGCAATTCCCCGGTTTTCCGGCAAAACGATATTGGAAAGTCCATTTGAAATTTTCATACTGCGCATCTGTAATTAAGTGTCCACCCGGCGTTCCAAGGCTTACCAGTAATCCATTACGAATAATGAAGGGCATTATCGCCTTTGGATCCTTGTCCATTTCAGGTACGTCGGGATGCCAGCCTTTCAGGTCTTTGCCGTTAAAAAGGCTTTTTGCTTTGCCCTGGGCTTGTAATTGATTAGAGAAAAGGGATAAGGCAATGATGCCAAAAAGAATGCTTTTTTTCATGGTAGGTTATTGATTTTTTGCCACGAGGTCACGAAGTCGAAAAACGAACTGTTATGAATGGCCGATAATAAATTCGTTGTAATTTTTAATTAAAGCCAGCAAGCTCCCTCGGTTACTATAACCCACCCAAGAGTTACCAGCGATTCCGTCTTAAAGTCTCACCCCAATCCGTTCGAATCATAATACTTTTTAACCAGCATCACGATATACCTTTTCAGATAAACTTCATTCAGAAAGACATTCGACCAATTATCATACCGTTGAGACTGTACACCGAGGTAGAAAAAATACAGACTTATACCGAGCATCGGAATGATACGTTTTTCTTCGTCGGTTATCGCAATGACGCTTTCGTACCCTTTGAGAAAAGCTTCGATTTTGGCGTTACGTTCCGCTTCGTCTTTTTCAGTGCTGTGAATTTGCATAATGTAATAGGCAATGTCCTGGCACAGATAGCCATTACCGCAAAAATCAAAATCGAAGATGGTCACCTCGCCTTTATCATTGAAATTGATATTGTCGAACCACAGATCGAGGTGGACAACGCCGTGCCGGATTTGATCTGTCTTTATTTTTTCAAATTCACCTAATAAGTATTTCTGAGTAGCAAGCATCCAGGCTTTTTCATCTGAGCCCTCCTCAAGAAAGCGTTGCAAATGGTTGAGGGAATCGATCAGAAGCACCTCTGGTGTGTAGTTGACCCGTTCAAGCTTTACCGATTGGGTAATCCGGTGCATCTGCGCCATCACCGATCCAACATGTTGGTGAAGTTCCTTAGGATAATTGAGTATCTTTTCTCCCGTCGCATACGAAAACATGACGCCAAAACGATCGCCTTCCGGCGCGTGAAATGTTTGAATGTAGTTACCCGCTTGATCCGCTAATGCAAATGAAACCGGTATTTGATTTTCGTTCAAAATATCAAGTAAACGGATTTCTTCCAGTATTTCGATTTCAGTACGCCAATTGTAGCTGTATACCCGAAAAATAAATTTTCCATTTGATCCTTCCACAAAATAGGTGTGGTTGATTCCCGCCTTCAGTAACCTGCAGGTTGCATCGCCGCCTGTTTCATATTTGGAATCTAAAAACGGTGCCAGATATGCTGGCGAAAGTGTTGAAGTGATAACCGGGAAGCAATTCATTGTCTGTTATTGAGGGATAAACTTTTAATAGGTAGCGAGCACGCCTGAGGTGGAGCTAATGTCCTGTAAAGCTCATTTCTTCAAAAATATTCTGAATGATTGCCACGGAATATTTGCTGGCCACATTTTTAATAAAAGAAGAAAAGTCAGTCACAGAATGATCATCCGAAGCATCCGAAATGGTGCGGATGATTGTAAAAGGAATATCATTTTCAAAGCAAACCTGAGCCACAGCGGCACCCTCCATTTCCACGCATAGAATCGTCGGCAATTTTTGAAGCAAATCAAGTTTGTCCGCATCGCTTGAAAAGAATTTGTCACCACTTGCCACGTCGCCTACATGTAAGGTTGGACTTTGAATCTGAAAACGATTTAAATCCCCTTGTTCAATTGTTGAATGAAGATGCGAGTTATCGAGCAAGGTACGAATAGCACGGGCCGCTGTTTGCAAACTAGCGGCTGAGCTCTCAAAAAATGTTTGTCCAATTAATGGTATCTCATATTGCGGAATAAAGGGCCTGGCGTCCATATCATGTTGCATAAGTCGTTTGGCGAGTACAATATCCCCGATTTTCAAGTCGGGATTAATCGCCCCCGCGACACCCGTAAATATCAATTCAGTGATGTTAAATTTCAAAATAAGTGTTGAGATCGTTGCGGCAGCCGCCACTTTTCCCCATCCGGAAATGACCACCACCGTCGAGATTCCGTCAAGTTGTCCCTTGAAATACGTTCGCTTACCGGAAGTGTGTTCCTCTGTGTCTTTCAGAAGGCCGATCACACCAACAATTTCTTCGGGCATCGCGCCCATGATCCCAATTGTCTTTTGCTTCATTGATTGGATTTGACCACCAGACAGAGGTGTCTGCCGGATTTAAATTTACAGTCTGAATAGCATAGTTACCCGGACGGAATCATTTTCAGACTTGGTCTGTAACCGCGTTATTAGCTAAAAAATACCAGTCGCATGTCCGTCAAAACTTACTGTGTTCTTTTGATCCCAATAGTCATGGATACCATCTTCTCCTTTTTTCTCAGCCCATCTATTCAGTTCTTCTCTTTCACGGTTGTAATCCATAAACGGCACCGCCATGCCGCATGAGGTTTGAACCGTATCAATTTGAATATCAATAAGCTGACGAGCACCAGGAAGACTTGGGAAGAGGTCTATGTAAGTATTCCATTCTGCATCACGCTGGTGATACGTTTTTCCACGCCCATATAAACGCAGAATCAGTGGTTTGCCTTCGAAAGCGCAGAACATGATTGTGATCCGGTCGTTTTCGAGCAGATGAGTGGCGGTTTCGTTTCCGCTGCCGGTTACATTTAGCCATATGACACGGCTCGGAGACAGAATCCTGAGCGAGTCCATACCTTTTGGGGACAGATTAACAGTGCCCTCTGACATCGCGGTGGCGACAAAGTACATCTTTTGGTTTTCGATGAAAGTTTGTAATTCCGGGGTGATCTGTACCAGTCGCTTTCCCATAACTTAGCGGTCTTAGCATGAATTTATAAACGAAATATATTTTACGCCGTCTTTAAAAAAAAACGAACTGATGTCCGGATTTTTCTAAAAGGCCTGTCTCTCAGTAAATGTTTTATCCTAAACCGCAAATCTATGGAAAATGAAATGGTGCCGCAACTGAGCCAACACAAGGTTGTATCGAAGGAGCAATGGGAAGCGGAATACAAGGAATATTTAAAGGGGGCCAAGGAATTCATGCGGCTCTATGACAAAAAAATGGAGGAACGTCGTCAGCTGCCATGGATGGCGGTTGAGAAAAATTACGTTTTTGATGGACCTAATGGGACTGTGACCCTTTCTGACCTGTTCGAAGGCAGGAGTCAGCTGGTTGTGCAGCACTTCATGTTTGGCCCCGATGACGAGGAGGGTTGCGTGGGTTGTTCCTTTACAGCGGACCACGTGGATAGCGCCCGCCAGCATTTTGAGAATAACGATCTTTCGTATGCCGCTGTATCGAGAGCGCCTATCTCCAGATTGCTTGAATATAAGAAACGCATGGGTTGGGATTTCAATTGGGTGTCGTCCTTTGAAAGTAGTTTTAATTATGACTACCATGTATCATTCAGAAAAGAAGACCTGAGGGACGGCAAGGGTTATTACAATTACGAATGGATCGAGATGAACGGCGGGGAATTGCCGGGAACCAGTGTTTTTTACAAAGATGAAAACGGTATAATCTATTATACATATTCCAGTTTTGGCCGTGGTGATGAATTGTTGATAGGTGCATACAACTATCTTGATATTACACCAAAGGGTCGAAACGAGACTGGGCCAAACGGAGATCTGACGGACTGGGTCCGCCACCATGACAAATATGAAAAAAGTGGATTTGTAGATAAGCTGGGTCACTATCACGAAACAATTGTAACAGAATCATGTTGCAGTCCTTCCGGAGCAAAGCAATGACTAGCAATTGTGATTGTGATAAGGATCTCTTTGTTTATTCAAATCAAGAGGCGGTAAGGCGTAAAAGGAATCATTTTCGGCTCATAAGCATGTTTGTGATCCGGTTGTTGGCGATAGTTCGTTGGTTTTTGCCAGGAGCCATCCTGGTGATTATTCCTAAATGCCCGCTATGCATTGCGGCGTATGTCCTGGTTGGCAGCGGAATTGGTTTGTCTGTGACTTCGGCGACTTATTTGCGGGGAGCTCTGATCGTTGTCTGTTGTTTTCTTCTTTTGTATTCGTGCTCCAAGTGGTTGTGGGCGAGATACCTGCGGTAAGGAAATTTCGGCACGAATTTATTAGCAGGTTTAGGGTATGTTGAGACGACATTGGTAGAAAACCCCTTTTATCATCTTAATAATCGCAACGGATTTTAACGAAGGCACGGATGCCGGAAGGTCCCGACAATTTAAACATCAGGATGCATGGAAAAATTTATGTTGCTGATCCGCCAGGATCTTATTGAGGTGGGGAAGATGACAGAGGAGGAATACATGGTTAAGCTTAACCAGATGCTGAGCTGGGTAGATGACCTCACCAGTACCGGCAATTATGTTGCCGCTGAGCCGCTTCTGACAACCGGGAAGTATGTTACTAACACCAGTGTTTTGTCTGATGGCCCGTTCATCGAAGCAAAGGAAGCTATAAGTGGATATTTCATTGTTTGGGCGGAAAACGCAGATCACGCGGTTGCCTTGGCCCAGCGTTGTCCCCTCCTGCATACCAATGATGTTGAGATAGAAGTAAGACCAATCAGATTGCTGGAGTAAAACGAATTTATCAAATGGAAAAGTTCTTGCTGTTAATTAGAGAAGACATGGAAAAGCGTAAAATGCTTTCCGAAGAAGATTTTCAGGACTGCATACACCGCATGGGTATCTGGGTGGAAGAACTCGCCGAAACTGGAAATTACGTTGCTGCGGAACCATTACACCCAAGTGGCAGATATGTGAATAAAGAAGCAATTCTATCTGACGGTCCATTTATAGAAGCCAAGGAGGCAATCAGCGGTTATTTTATTATCAGAGCCGAAAACCTCACTCAGGCTGCCGCCATCGCCCAGACCTGCCCTCAGGTGTTGAACAACACAAGTGTTGTAGAAGTAAGACCGATCATAGCAATTGATTAGAAATGTTGCTCCGCCTGCGGAAAGACATAATTTTTTCCAATGTTTCACAGAGCTTATTTTGCTAACGACTAAATGCTGAGGCCTAATAGCTAACGATCACTATGAAAAGATTTTTACTGCTTATTCGGGAGGATGTCAATTTACAGCTTGAGGCGACGAAACAGCAGTTCGACGTGAACATCCAGAAAATGATGAAATGGGTGGAGGAACTCTCCGAATCCGGCAACTTCATTTCCGGAGAAGCTTTGCAGACATATGGAAATTACGTTGATGGTAATGATGTGATGTCAGGTGTGCCGTATATGAATGCAAAAGAAGCCGTCAGCGGTTATGTATTGATTCGGGCCGAAAATATAAATCAGGCGGGTGCTATTGCACAAAGCTGTCCGGAAGTGTTAAAAGGACGCATCGCCATAGAAGTTCGCCCTATTATAGAAATGCAATATGACTGATACCGTAAAGCAGGTGGCGGATGCGGTAAATCGCTTGTATAAAAGCCATTACGGTAAAATGGTTTCTTCTTTGTTGTATTTTTCCAAAAACGTTGATCTGGAAACTGCTGAAGACCTGGTTCAGGATGCATTCACGTCCGCATTGACGCATTGGCCGGAGGACGGCATACCGACTAACCCTGCAGGTTGGATTTTCCGTGTTTGCAGGAACAAGGCCTTGAACCGGATCAAGGTTGACGAACGGGTCAGGGGACTTTTTGATCATGAAGACTTTACTTCGGATGAGCCCCGTTTCTCTGAATCTCCAATCGATGACCAGCAGCTTAAACTTTTATTTTCGTGCGCTCATCCAGACCTTTCCCCTAAAGTTCAGGTCGTCATTACATTAAAATATGTGGTCAACCTAAAAGTGGAAGCAATCGCCAAAATTCTGGGCATGACCCTCGATGGAGTGGATAAAATGCTTTTACGCGCCCGACAAAAGATACGGGATGAAAAGATACTTTTTACCGAACCGGATCTTGCATTTTTACAGTACCGACTACCTATCGTTCATAAGATCATCTACCTTATATTCAATGAAGGTTACAAATCGTCCTGGGGCAAGGAGATACTCCGTGAGGAGCTCTGCGAAGACGCTCTGCTAATGAACAAGGCGCTACTTGAGAGTAGCATCGGGAATAAACAAACGGCAGCACTACATGCCATGATGCTGTTCAGCGCGGCGCGTTTCAAAGCCAGATTTGAGGCATCCGGTGCACTACTTGATCTTGAAGAACAGGATCGTACCTTGTGGAATCATGATCTGATCCAATATGCTTCGGGTTTTTTGTTCCAATCGCAGGGACAGATGGTTTCGTCGTATCATTTTGAGGCCTCAATCGCATATTTGCATTGCGTGGCCGAAGATTTCAAGTCAACCGATTGGGTTTCGATCAGCAGGCTTTATGAGCAGCTTCTACAAAATAACCCCAATCCTTTTGTGGAAATGAACTACGCAATCGCCCTTTATTATGCGAATCAGAAGAAAAAGGCACTTGGCATACTCCATTCGCTGCAGCAAAAGCCGTTTCTGAATCAATATTATTTGCTGAATGCCGCGTTGGGCAAAATCAATTTACTTGAAGGAAATCATGATGCGGCACGGCAGTATTTTGTAAAAACAATAAGCCAAACCGATTCGATTGTCGAAAAGGAATATATTCAAAAACTTTTGAACCGTATAGAAAAATAGTGTGGAATATTGCGCCTAATATAAGCTTATTGCCCGTTCAACTTCAAATGCATCAGCACTGCCCTGATCTCTGTGTACGATGCATGATCTCCCAGGGCCGTTTTCGCTTCGCTCAAAGTTGCTTGCGGCTGACTTGAGATGAAATCAGTAATGATTTTTATCTTCTCAATTGGGAAAACACTCTGAATGTCAATTTCGCCTGTCCCTATAAAATGCAGTAAATGCGTTTCGATGGTTCCGGATGTAAAACCCCGTTCAAGAGCTATTTCTTCAATTGTCTTACCGGATTTGAACAAGTCGAAACTCAATCTCTTTGTGTCAGGCTTTATCTTCTTTACCGGCTTATCTTCGTTTTCATCTTCATTTACCTGTTCTCTCTCTATTCCGGTTTCAGCAAGATACTGATTAATAATGTCCAGAATTGATTCGCCATACTGGTTGAGTTTGGCTTTTCCTATTCCCTTCACTTTGGAAAGCTGTTTCAACGTCGTCGGTGCATTTTCAGTCAGGTCCAGCAAAGTTTTCATGGGCAAAATCATATAATCAAGCATATCATTTTCCGCTGCTATCTGGTTTCTCCATGCTTTGAGACTGTCATACAGTTTGCCATTCTTCATTCCCTTTTTCGCGGGTGTAAATTTAGCAGTTGCCGGAATCACGGGTTTTGCCTTAAAGTCAATGTCGGCATTGGCTTTCGCCTGTAGATACGTGATGGTTTTAAATCCGGCGAGACTGGCATTGATACAAGCCACCTTGATAAAGATCGATTTTTGTAAATTTTCAAGCGCCTGCAAGGCTGTTTTCCGAAGAGCAGAATTGTCTGTTTCTATATTCAATTCTCGTATCTCAGGATAAAATACAGCATTGAGTTTCACCGAAAAGTATTCATTTGCCTTGCCAATCCTGGTTTTAAGTGTTTCGTCTTCTTCGGGTAAAGTGCTTTCTTGAAAGAGCTGATTGAGTTGATTTTTGAATTTTTCCCCAACGGCGAAAATCTCCGGATCGGCGACTTCTTTCATTGGTTTTAATGTTTCCAGGGCCTGAGGGTTTATTAACAGGCCGTTTTCATCAAGGATTTTTTTGAGGCTAAACATGGTCCGTTTTATTTCATTGAAATCAAACAGCTCAAAAAGAAGAGCGCGCTGAAAGTCAAATTTGGCATTAGATAGTAACTGATTATCTGGCGGATTATTACTCGCGTCCCTGGAATAAGCGGCAACAGTTCCGTCGGTTTTTACACTGGTCATTCCTATTCTGGTGCTCAATACCATTCCCTCAAAACTTTTGCATCGGCTCAGCGCTACGTAAACCTGCCCGTGTGCAAATGAGGCATTGGCATCAATAATGGCTTTTTCAAATGTTAAACCCTGGCTTTTGTGAATGGTAATTGCCCAGGCCAGTTTTAACGGGTATTGCGTAAAACTGCCCAAAATCTCTTCGTCGATTTCTTTGGTAGTTTCATTGAGTGCATACTTCACATTCTTCCATTCGACCGGGCCCACCTCTATCTCCGCATAATCACCGTTGCACTTTACATAAATGACATCATCGGATATTCTCGAAATCTGTCCAATCTTTCCGTTGTAGTAGAGTTTTTCACGGGAGCTGTCGTTTTTTACAAACATCACCTGTGCACCGTTTTTAAGGGAAAGGCTTAGCTCGGTGGGGTAGGAGTACGCCGGGAAGTCACCTGTAACGAGCGCCTCAAAAGTCTTAATTTTGCCTTTAATTTCTTCAAGCTTCACCAAATTGATCTGCTGGGCACTCGCGTTATGTGTCGTAAGCGTGATGTAACCTTCGTCGTCCGCTGGCCGGAAATCGGGGATATATCTTTGGTTTAATTTTTCCAGCGTTTCCGAATCCAGCTTGTTTTCCCGAATCCGGTTGAGCAAATCTATAAATGTGGTATCAGATTGTCTGTAAATGTGGGTAAGCTCTATACGTACCGGATTCGTCTTCTGCAGCGCATGGCTGCTAAAAAAATAGACGGTGTCGTAAAAGGATTTCAGCATGTTCCAGTCTTCATCCTTGATCACTGGAGAAAGCTGGTGCAGATCTCCAATCATGAGTAGCTGGACACCTCCAAATGCTTTGGTCCGGTCTTTATATTTTCTCAAAACTTCGTCTATCGCGTCCAGCATATCAGCGCGAACCATGCTTATTTCGTCAATAACAAGTAAATCCAGGCTTTTGATCAGGTTTATTCTTTCCCTGTTGAACTTATGGATACTGGCTGAGGAAGAAATGCTTTCCGGAATATGCGGGCCGAACGGAAGTTGAAAAAAGGAATGAATTGTGACTCCACCTGCATTGATTGCCGCCACCCCCGTGGGGGCCACAATAGCCATACGCTTATGCAGGGTTTTTTTTAGGTTGTGCAAAAATGTCGTTTTACCGGTACCAGCTTTACCCGTGAGGAAAATGTTTTTGTTGGTATGGTGGACGAATTCTGAGGCGATTTGTAGTGGTGTATTTTCAATCATGATGAAGAGCGCGGTTCTATCTGTTTGCAAAAGACGTTAACGGAAATCAGTTTGTCATGCATTTTTCAGATTTTCTTTGGGAAGACTTATGCTAACCTGTTTCAAATCACTAAATAATGCATTTAACAAAAAGATAATGGATCTAGCCAGCGGGTAAATTCCTATTTTTGAAACTTTGATGATGATGTGACACAAATGATTTATGATAATTCGAAAATTTTACCTTTTGTTACTGTTCATAGCCGTTTTTTACCAGTCCGTTTTCGCGCAGGAGGCTTTGGTTATCAGTCAGTTTAAAGTAAGGGAAGCAAAGCAGGCCGTAGCGGTAGATAAGGATAACTTTTATGTGATCAACAACAGTACCATTCACAAGTATGAGAAAAAGGAGGGGAAACTGATCAGTTCCTGGGACGGAGAAAAGGAAGGAATCAAGCATCTGAACAGTGGTGTTGTCATCAACGGCAAAATGTATTGCGCGAACTCTAATTATCCTGAAATTCCGATGGCCAGCGCTATTGAAATTTTCGATACCAAAACCATGCAGCATATTGACAGCCGGAGTTTTGGGATATCATCGCATGGATCTTTGACCTGGCTTGATCAAAAGGACGGATTTTGGTATGTCGGGTTTGCCCATTACGCAGGGAAAGAGGCAAGCGAAGGGAGGGATGTCAGATGGACTACTTTGGTGAAATATAACCTCGGTTGGCAGGAGGTAGAAGCATGGGTTTTCCCGAAGAATATGGTAGAGGTTTTTACGCCTAAAAGCAACTCTGGCGGTGCGCTTGCAACCGATGGGCGTCTTTACCTCACCGGCCACGACAAGCCTGAGCTATACATCATGTCATTACCGGAATCGGGTTACACATTGAAACATATCAAGACGATACAATCATCAATTCATGGCCAGGGAGTCGCGATAGATCATTCAATAAAAGGCAAATTGGTGATCTATGGATTAAACCGGGAAACGAATACGATTATTGTGGAGGAAATCAAGTGAAAAATCAATTAAAAAGTATGAAAAATTTGAAGACAGGAATATGGTGTACGATATTATTGATTGGAATTGTAAGATCATCTAACGCGCAAAATCAGGGAAATACCAGCAAAACCAAAACACTGATTGTATTCTTCGACGGTTTGAGACCTGACTATATCACTCCTGAACAGATGCCCAATTTGTTTGCTTTCAAAAAGGATGCTTCATATGGGTCGCATCATCACAGCATTTTCCCTACAGTCACGCGGGTGAATTCCTCTTCGTATGCAACGGGTTCTTATCCGGGAACTCATGGGCTTCTGGGGAATTCGGTTTATTTTCCGGAAGTGAGTTCTACCAAAGCAACGGGGACCACATATGCAGACCTCTCAAAAGTATCGAAGGCAATTTCTGGTCCGCTTTTAACCGCAGTTTCTCTTGGTGAAGTGCTGCAAAATGCCGGGGAGCGAATGATGGTATTTAGCTCCGGTACTACGGGACAGGCTTTTCTTCAGAATCACAAAGTGAATGGTGCAATCATAAATCCGGACCTGATTTTGCCTGAATCATTTAAGGAACAGGTACTTGACGATCTTGGCAAAGCGCCTGACGAAAGTGAGCCAAATGACAATGCCCGACATAAATGGATTACTGACGGACTTTTGAAATATAGTTTGGCTGATGACGGACCTTTGGTTACTGCTATCTGGTATTCCGATCCCGACGGTGCTGCTCATAGTCATGGAATTGGCTCAACTGAGGCCCTGGGAGCGATAAAGTATGTCGACGGTCAATTCGGTCGGATTATTGAAGCTTTGAAAACCAGAAACCTGGCAGACAAATTCAATGTCATCATTTCTACAGATCACGGTTTTGTAACACATATCGGTAAAGAGAGTCTGACGGATTTTTTGATAAAAAGTGGGCTAAAAAAAGGCAAGGACTCAGATGATGTCGTCATTGCGGAAGGTGCGATATATGTAAAGGACCATAACAAAGAGGTCGTTAAGCGCATCGTGGCCGCTTTGCATCAGCAGATTTGGGTAGGCGCGGTGTTTACCAGGGCGATCAGCGAAGGCAGCGATAATGGCTGGGTTGAAGGCACACTTTCCTTCGACGCCATTCACTACAATCATGCCCGTTCAGGGGATATTCTGGTGGCCATGAATTGGAATGATCAAAAAAATGATAAAGGTTACGCTGGGACAGATTATTCGGGTGGTGTGGCAGGACACGGTGGATCAAGCCCTTATGAAATCCACATTGCCATGTTTGCTAAGGGGCCGGATTTTAAAAAGTCATTTACTGGAAAATTACCAACTTCGAATGTCGACATCGCGCCAACAGTTCTCGGCCTTTATGATCTGCCAGTGCCTAGCCAAATGGATGGGAGGGTAGTCTCTGAATTTTTGGTGAGATCAAAGTCTAAACCAATGGCTGCAAAAACAGAAATGATCAGAACACAAAAAGTTTACGCATGGGGTGTTTATAAACTATCTTTGGAGCGCTCCGTGTTTAATAAATACAAGTATGTGAATTTCGTGAAAGCCGATCGGGTCCATCAAAGATGAGATGTTCATTTTAATGAACATCTTCATGCATTGGTGACGAACCGTTCTTTCGGACAAAAGTGCCGTGTTGCCTACTCTGTAACGACGATGTCAGGATCACCGCTCAGCAACTTTACATGACAACAATCGTGGCCGATTTTGAAGGTTTTCTGCACTACAACTGCCCCGTTTTTTTTACCTGTAAATTCAAAATCCTCGCCTTGTCTTGATGTGAAACGCAGTTGCGTATCTCTAAAAACGAGATAAGCGCCTGATTTTATTCCTGCTGGATCGCTTCCATTACCCTGAATTGGCAATTTTTCGCCCGTAGCCAACTTGGTTGTGTAGTATTCATCGAGGACATAGGGGTTACCATGTTGATTTTTGATGTTCACTGCAACGGCAACATACACATCCGTGCAAGCGATATTTATAGGACATCCGTCAGGGCCAGGATGGTCATTGTTGTCGCAAGCTACAGCAAGTAGCAGAAAACCACAGAAGATTATCTTTTTCATAGCAGTTGGATTGGATTAGCCTAATATAAATTGAGGGACCATTCTGAGAACTCATTGGTTGCAACAAACTTGATTATTGTGAATGTCAACACGTCACTTAGGCGGTCATTTAGTTGACGATAATTGGAGTTAGGTCAACCTCTCAATGCCTTCATGTGTTTATTTCAATAAAAAGTATAAAATAAATATTTATAAATTTTTTTGTTTAATCGATTAAACATATATTTGAGAGCAATAAAATTTCCTTTAAATACGAATAAGTATAAAATATCTCAGAGTAGCATATTTTGTCGGTACGATTAGCGTGTTAATTCTCAAACAATTCCCAAGGTCAACCAACGATGCGGTTTGATCTGCTGTCTAATTCGATTATTTTCAGTTACTTAATTCTATTTCATCTTGCTTAAACGATTAAACTATACTTTTTGAATATCTATTGACATTCCATTCCAGTAATTAGATTGTTTGGTAGGCGGAGTTGCTTCCCGCTCAATGGAATCGTTTTGCGTATATGTGTTATCGTTAATCTGTGTCGGTTTGATTTTTGAGCTTGTAGATCATTTGATAGTCCATATTTTTCTTTTAAAAAGTTGGTCGACCCTTTCTTTCTGAAGGCGGGGAGGACTGTTGTTACGCTTTCACTTCTCAGTTTTTAATCAATTTTATGCTTTGTAATTATGAAAAAACCTGTTCTACTTATTTTGCTCTTGTTGGCATTTTGGTGCACCGTTGCGGTTGCACAAAGCAATAAGATAACCGGTGTTGTCAGGGGCCAGGAAAATGAGGCTCTTCCCGGAGTTAATATCCTCATTAGCGGATCTTCAAAAGGTACGGTTTCAGATTCTGAGGGAAAATTTGCAATCGATGCTCCATCAAGTGCGGTGCTGGTATTTTCTTACATCGGCTATGCCGGTCAATCGGTCAATGTGAATTCCCGTTCCTTTATTGAGGTACAACTTGTGGAAGAATCTAATAATTTAACGGAGTATGTGGTAACTGCGCTGGGTATCAAGCGGGAAGCGAAGACACTTGGTTATGCAACAGCAACTGTTAACGCCGACCAGATATCAACAAACCGATCTCCAAATTTGCTGAGTGGTTTGCAAGGCAAAATGGCTGGCGTGAATATATCATCCTTGTCAACCGGCCCGGGTGGAACGGCGAAGATCCGTATTCGGGGTCAATCGTCTTTCAGCGGACAGAATAGCCCTCTTTTCGTCGTGAATGGTGTTCCTATGGACAATTCCAATTATGCCGGTGGGGGAGATTACGGTCAGAGATCAGCAAATAATTCGGACGGAGGGGACGGTCTGTCAAGCATCAATCCCGATGATATTGAATCCATGACGGTCTTAAAGGGTGCCACTGCCGCAGCTTTATATGGTTCGCGCGCTAAGGACGGCGTCGTCATGATCACGACCAAAACCAGAGGTTCGGGCAATGGCCTGGGCGTAAGTTACAATATGAATTTTACCACAGACACACCTTTTGACTACACCGATTTTCAATATGAATATGGGCAGGGAGAAGGCGGGTTGCGACCGACTACGACCAAGCCTACAAGTGGCGTGTGGAGTTTTGGTGAAAAATTTCAGCCTGGCATGAAGCAGATCCTTTTTGATAATAAGGAATTCCCTTACGAACCTGTCCGTGGTCGTGTGAAGCAGTTTTATCGCGTGGGGACTAATTTTACCAATACTGTGACTGTGTCGAATAACGGGCCAAACGGAGGGTTTAGCATGTCCTTGTCCAACACCGATAATAAAGGCATAGTTGAGAATAACACCTTCAACAAGAAGGTCATAAATCTGGGTTTTAATCAAAATATTTCTAAACGGCTGACAGCGACGGGAAACATCAATTACTCCAAAGAGAAAAATGTAAACCCACCGCAGTTAGATGCCCAGGATTTTGCCACTTCGACAGTTATTTTCACACTGGCTAACTCGATGCCTTTCCAGGCGTTAAGGGATAATCAGACAGATGTAAACGGTGATGAATTTCCATTCGCGCGGTTTTTGGTGAGGAACAACCCGTATTACTCTCTAAGCCACCACTTTGAAAATATCAACCGCGACAGGGTATTAGGCAACGTGGCCCTTAAATACCAGTTCACCGACTGGCTCTACTTACAGGGGAGAGTTGCTCAGGATTTTTATGTTCGCGGGCAGGATTATAACATTCCAAACGGATATGCACCAATCGCAAAAGCGCCAGTTGGCTATGTGAACGGCTCATTTACACAAGATGTGCGCCGCAATACAGAGAGAAACATCGACTTTATTCTCGGTGGAAACCACACCTTTGGGGACTTTGGCGTGGACGTGACTTTAGGTGGAAATACCCGGTATGCAAGAATGGATTACAACAGTGTAACGGTACAGGATTTCATTCAACCGGGTTTGTATACGGTAATGAACGGGCGTGTTAAAAATCCACTTTACGGGCTGTCGGAAAAGAAAATCAACTCGTTTTACGGAACTGCGACAATCTCGTATAAAGAGTTCTTATATCTGAATGTTACAGCCAGAAACGATTGGTTTTCAACGTTGGCCCCTGCAAACCGAAGCATTCTATATCCATCTGTTACAGGAAGTTTCATTTTCTCTCAAGCATTCAAAAACATGCCTTCCTGGATTACATTCGGCAAGTTGAGAGCGGCCTATGCTCAGGTTGGATCGGATAATGTAAACCCCTATTCGAATGCGCTTTATTATGCGGTTGATAACAACTCGTTCCCCAATCCATCCGGCCAACTCGTACCGGTGGGGGGAATTAACGCATCTACCGTGCCCAATAAAAACCTTCGGCCATTGAGAGTAAAAGAAGCGGAAGCTGGAATTGAAATGAAGATGTTCAATAATCTCATTGGCTTTGACTTTACCTATTACCACAAAATTACTGAGGATCAAATACTTGCTGCTCAGATCTCGGATGCGTCATCTTACACCAGTAAGCTTATCAATGTCGGTAGAAGTATGAATCAGGGCATAGAACTATTGTTGACAGCGTCTCCTGTAAATACAAGTGATTTCAGATGGGATGTCAGTTTCAACGCTTCTTACAATACTTCGAAAGTGCTTAAACTGGGACTGGCAGCGAAGGATACAGTGATCACAGTTGGCGGTGGAGGAGGTAGAGTTTTAAATGAAGTGGTGGGTAAGCCGATAGGCCAGTTGTTCACATTTACTTACCTCAGGGACGCACAGGGCAGGCAGGTTTTTGATAAAAATAGTGGAATGCCGCTGCGAAATAATACCCTGAAAAACGTCGGAAACGCGTTGCCCAAATATTTTGGGGGAATCACCAATACGTTTACTTACAAAGGTGTGACCTTGTCGGCCCTCATTGATTTTAAACTGGGCTATAACATGATTGCCGGAAGGAATATCAATTACATGCGTCATGGCCTTTCCAAACGCACCCTTCCGGGACGTGCAGAAGGTTATGTGATTGGAAATGGTGTGAATCCGGACGGAGAGATTAACAAAACCAAAGCCCAGGTACAACCTTATTACGAATCCATAAACCCGCTTGGTATTTGTGAGGATTTTGTGACAAGTGCCGGGTTTTGGAAACTTCGTCAGATTACTTTGAGCTACGACCTTGCCAAATTCCTTCCCACAAAATCATTCATTAAGGGCCTGAGAGTAAGCGCAGTGGCAAACAATGTGCTGATCATCAAAAAATGGACGGAAAACATGGATCCTGAGGAGGTGATTAATTCCTCCGATAACAATGCAGGTATGGATTTCTGGCCTGGATTGCCACCGACACGCAGCATTGGGTTCAATTTTAATCTACGGTTCTAACTGAAAATTTCAAATAGGAAAAATATGAAAAAGAATCTTAAATTCTTCTTTGGAATGCTGGTATCATTGAGCCTGCTTTCCGGATGTGACAAGGGTTTCGACGAGATCAATATCAACAAAGTTGATCCAACTTCGCTAGCGCCTTCATTGATATTGAATAAAGCGATTATCAATACGACTTATCTGGATGGCTTCGGCACGTTGGGCATGTTGTGCTATAATTTCGGTATTGTTCAGCAGATCATTACGCCTTACGGAAGCTCGTTGTCAGGCGGAAACTACAATCAACTTAATAATGGAAACTCGCCGCTGGTTTGGGTCAATTTCTATCGAAACGTGATCAGGCAGGTGGTGGCCGTTGTCGATCAGACAAAGGCTGACCCGCTGCAATCAAATATCTATAATGCGGCCAGGATCTGGAAGGCTTATTCTTTTATGATCCTGACTGACACCTATGGGGATATTCCATATTTTGAAGCCGGTCAGGGATATATCAGTGAGGTGATAAGTCCCAAATACGACGCACAGCAATTGATTTATAAAGATATTCTGAAGGAACTTGATGAAGCTTCGGCTGCTCTGAATGCATCTCAGTCCGCTGTAACAACAGATATCTTGTACGGTGGAAACGTAGCCAAATGGAAAAAACTGGGCTATTCATTTATGCTCAGAGCGGCGATGAGGCTATCGAAGGTAGATCCGGCAACAGCTAAAACCTACGTGGCGAAAGCCGTGGCAGGCGGTTTATTCGAATCAAATGCTGACAATTCAATCATCAGGCACACTGCAATTTATAACAATTACATCGCCAACCACTTGCAGGCCAGAGAGAAAACGAATTTTTACCTGGCGGCACCGTTTGTAGATTATCTCAAAGAAAACAACGATCCCAGGCTTGCGGTAATGTCTGTACGTTACGTGGGAGCGAAGGGTGGACCGGATCAGGTTGCAACCCGTGCAACATCGGATCCAGCCAAGCAAATCGGTATGCCCATGGGATACAATGATGTATCCATTAATACCATTCTCGCACAATACGGGGTAGCAAGTCTGTGGGATTTTACGCAGGTGAACCTTACAACCGTGCTTAAGCTTGACGCACCTGAGTTTCATATTACACATGCTCAAAACCAGTTGCTACTGGCCGAAGCCGCGACAAGAGGCTGGATAACAGGAGCGGCTGGTGACTATTTTGCAAAAGGGGTTCGTGCTCACCTGGAACAAATGGCTGCTTATGATGCAAGTGCCGCTATTAAAGAAGATGCTATTGTAGCCTACCTGAAAGCGCACCCACTCGATGAAACCAAAGCGCTGGATCAGATTAACACGCAATACTGGGTTGCCGCGTTTTTGGATGGAAGTGAGCTTTTCGCCAACTTCAGGAGAAGTGGGTTCCCGGCTCTCAAAAAGAATCCATATCCTGGCTCAGAGATCAAAGAAGATTTTATACGCCGTATGCCGTATCCGGATAGCGAAATTATTGTGAATCTGGGAAATGTGAATGAGGCCAACGGACGGCAGGGAGTTAATGATTTGAATACGAGGGTTTGGTGGGATAAGAAGTAAAATCCTGCAGGTCAAATCCTTTCATTACCAAATACACAAAACATTTGCCGGTAGTAGGCTGGCAAATGTTTTAAGAAACGTCAATTCCTAAATCAATAAATTCTCTAAATACCTGGGTAGTATGAATCAAAATGAATTTAATCGTCGGGATACGATGAAGATGCTCGGGCTGAGCGGATCTGCCGGGTTACTGGGTTTGTTTGGCGGAATTTCTGATGCTAAAGCGCGGGAAGAAAAAGGCACTCCTGATTACGCCAAGGCGATGAAACCTGTTAAGATAAAAAGTGTCAGAGCAATCGCAACTGCACCACAAGGCTCTAATCTCATCGTTGTAAAGGTGGAAACAACTGAACCCGGACTTTACGGCCTGGGTTGCGCCACTTTTACACAGCGTGCCGCCGTGGTACTGGTGGCTATTAATACCTATCTCAACGAATTTTGTGTTGGAAAGGATGTCGACAACATCGAGGATATGTGGCAATCTGCCTATGTGAGTTCATATTGGAGAAATGGCCCGGTGCTTAACAATGCCCTTAGCGGACTGGACCAGGCGCTTTGGGATATCAAAGGAAAGCGTGCAGGGATGCCTTTGTATCAGCTACTTGGTGGAAAGTCACGTTTCGCTGTTCCCTGCTATACACATGCGAATGGTCGTACCCCGGAGGAGGTGGTCGAAAGTGTAAAAAGCATTCAGGCAAGGGGATTTAAATACATCAGGATACAGCAGGGCGGTTATGGTGCGGTAGGGAGTACGGACCAGAAGCCAGATTTTAAAACGGCAGGTTTTGGTGGGGAGACGGACAGTTTCATGAACGAACGGACCTACCTGAAATCAATTCCGAAATTGTTCGAAGCAGTAAGAAAGGGGTGTGGAGATGAGGTGGAGCTGTTGCACGATATTCATGAAAGGGTTCAGCCCATGGATGCGATCAATATGATCAAACAACTCGAACCATACCGTCCGTTTTTTATCGAAGATCCTTTTTCGCCGGAAAATATGAAATGGTTCAAGCAATTGCGCGCCAGCACGACGGTTCCGCTGGCGATGGGCGAGCTTTTTAATAACATCAATGAGTTTCTGGAACCGATGGTTAATCAATGGTTTGATTACATCCGTATTCACGTGTCACAGATTGGCGGGATCACACCTGCTATGAAAGTGGCGAGGCTCGGCGAGTGGTTCAATGTAAAAACAGCCTGGCACGGCCCTGGGGATGTTTCTCCCGTAGGTCATTCTGCGCATGCACATATCGATCTGGCGGTTTGGAATTTTGGCATACAGGAGGCAGTATCGTTCAACGATCAAACGCTGGCAGTATTTTCGGGATGCCCGACCATGAAGGATGGATACATGTCCGTCAATGAGGTGCCTGGCATTGGCGTTGATATAAATGAGAAGGAAGCTGCCAAATACCCGATTGGAACAAAATCGAATTGGCAGGTCAGGAAGTTTGACGGGACCATCATTCGTCCTTAAATATTAGCTATTCTGTTGCCGGGGATTATCTCCGGCTTTCATTAACAAACTCCATGAAGAAGGTTTCCCTCAAAGATATTGCACAAAAGGCGGGGGTTTCGACTGCGTTGGTTTCCTATGTCTTGAATGGAAAAGAGCGTGAGGCCAGAGTGGGAGAGGTCACAGCAAAGGAAATAAAGAGAATCGCACAAGAGCTAAACTATCAACCAAATCATCTCGCAAAAAGCCTCCGGAGCGGGAAAACGCACACTTTGGGACTTGTTATTGCGGATATCTCAAATCCTTTTTTTGCCAATATAGCACGGGTAGTCGAAGATGAGGCAAAACGCAACGGATATACCGTAATTATCGGGAGCTGTGATGAAAATGCGGATAAGGCCTGGGATCTGCTGAATGTTCTGATCAACCGGCAGGTGGACGGTTTCGTAATCGTTTCCTGTGAAGGGTCTGAGAGCCAGATCCATTATTTAAAGGAAAAGAATATTCCATTCGTGTTACTCGACAGGCACTTTCCGGAAATTCAAAGCGATTTCGTTGCCACCAACAATTACAAAGCGTCGTACGATGCCGGTGCGCACCTGATAAATGGAGGCTACAAAAAAGTCGGATTGATCGCCTACAAGTCGGATATGTACCACATGGTAGAAAGAATAAGGGGATATAAACAGTCACTGGCGGACAGCCATATCGAATTTAAAAGTAACTGGTTGAAAGAGGTGAGGTTTGAGCATCTGGAAAAGGAGGTGAAAACAGCAATTGACGAGATCACTTCAACCGACGACCAGGTCGACGCGCTTATTTTTGCGACTTATGGGTTGGCTATCAATGGGTTGAAATACATCAATGAACTTAAATTGAAGGTGCCCTCAGATCTGGGTATTGTAAGTTTTGGGCAGGCGGAGGCATTTGACCTGTATTATTGCCCGATCACTTACATGAAGCAACCACTGGAATTACTGGGAAAAACCGCAGTGGAATATCTGTTGGGGAAACTGAAAGACCCGGATGAAGGAATGAAGCAAATACTCATGGAAGCGAAACTCATTGCAAGGGAATCTTCGATGAGGAGGGTTGAGGAGTTGCGGGAGTGAGTGATTAGCAGTTAAAGAAGTTAAAGAAGTTGGGTAGTTAAATAATCAGGCCGCGGGGGCGGTGAGTACGTAAGAGGAGTTAGGAAATTAACAAAAGGTAGCAGTTCAGACCAGGCTTCCAAACACGAAGCCCGAGCCTCAATTTTTCAATCCCTGCGGCGACCCGGTCTTCTCGCTCATTTAAAAGACATTGTCAATTGTCAACTATCAATTGTCCATTAAATAATCAACTTTCAATTAATTAAGGTGGAAAGAAGAAATTTCATAAAATCTGCGGTATTGGGTTCCGCTGCTGTCCTGACGGGTTTTCCTTTCGAAAAAGCGGAGGCGGCCTCGAAGATGAAAATTACCAGGATCCGTTATTACGCGGCACCTGGTTATAATAAGCCGCTTTTTAATCAGGCGCGTGGTATCGTCGAAATTGAGACGGACGGCGGCATTATCGGAATTGGCGAAGGTGGTTCCAAAGACATGATTGAGCAATGTGCTCAGATGATGATCGGGGAAGACCCTTTCCGTATCGAACATATCTGGCAGAACATTTACAGAGGAATGTTTTACCCGCCAGGCCGGGAGAAACTCCATGCGCTTGGCGCACTTGAAATGGCGCTATGGGATATAAAAGGAAAGGCTTTGAATACACCAGTGTACGAACTTCTTGGCGGAGCGACCCGGGACTATGTTGAATGTTACGCAACAGGATTTCGGGCTTCAAAAGCCAAAACAGAAGAGGAGCGCGCAAGGGATTGTATAGAGGCGGGGTTACGTGCCTACCGGATTGGCCCGACAGGAGGCAGCGGTGAGGAGCCGTTTGACTTTTATGATAATGTTAAAAAGACAATTGAGTTTTGCAAAAGAATTGATGCGGCAGTTGGTGGAGGGGGCAAATGGGCCATTGATTTACACACGCGCTTCGATTTGACAGACGGACTCAAAATTTGTACAGCCCTGGAAAATCTGGAACCTTATTTTATTGAAGATATTGTCCGGTCAGAAAATCCAGGCGTTTATAAATCTGTGAGGGCAATGACGAAGGTGCCGATTGCTGTTGGAGAGCAGTTTGGAGATCGCTGGGATACCAATGAGCTCATTGAAAATCGCCTTATTGATTATACAAGATTTACCGTGCCCAATACCGGCGGCATCGGGGAGTTTAAAAAGCTGGCTTCCATGTGCGAGACGCATTACGTGGGTATGATTCCTCATTTTACAGGCCCACTATCCACCGCCACGCTGGTTCATATATTAGGTTCAAGCAGCCCTTCCCGTGCCATGATGGAGCTTGGTGGAGGGGAACCGGAGCGCCCCGCCTATTTCAACGAAGATTACATCAATTTCAAAAACGGAAAGTTATATCTCAATGATGCTCCCGGATTGGGCGTAAAGTTCGATCCCAAGAAAGCTACATTCGTTATGGAGGTCAAAGAAAAAACCAAATTCCCGCACCCGATCCTGAAAGCACCGGATGGATCGATTCATAATTGGTAATACAATAACAAAAAATTCAAAGTATCTCATGAAATTCTCAAATTCAAATTTTTAATCATTTGAACGCTGCAAACTCCGTGAGGTACTCTGTTTACTCTGTTGTAAAAACGTCCATAAACGCTGAACTCTAAAAAATGAAAACTTCAAAAATCTCAGGCATTTCACGGCGAAGCGCGATCCAATCTGTTTTGGGTATCGCAGGAATGGGAACAATGCTTTTGCCAAAAACTTCATATGCTTCCACTCCGCAACCAGTCAGAGAATACGGTCAGGTTAAAATCACGAAACTGGAAACTTTTCTGGTTAAACCAAGATGGATATTTCTCAAAATTCATACGGATGTTGGTGTGGTGGGACTGGGCGAACCCTTGCTGGAAGGACGGGCACTGACTATTCAAACAGCCATAAAGGAAGTCGAATCGTATCTGATCGGGAAGGATCCAAGAGCTATCATTCACCATTGGCAGGCGATTTACCGACATGCTTTTTACAAAGGCGGCCCAATACTTACCAGTGCGCTGAGCGGAATCGACCATGCTTTGTGGGATATCAAAGGAAAGTTGCTTAATGTGCCTGTTTATGAGCTTTTTGGCGGACCAACCCGTGACCGGGTTCGGGTCTATGGACGTGCAGCTAATGCTGAAGACATGAAAAAGAGGAAAGCCGAGGGTTTTTCGGTCATCAAAACCGGGGTGGCAAAGATCAATCCAGCTAACATTGTTGAGAATCCCAGGTTTATCAAATATGCTGTTGATAATTTTGCTTCTTTAAGGGAAGCAGGTGGCCTGGATATGGATATTGCCATCGATTTTCATGGCGCCATTTCACCACAAACAGCCAAAATCCTGATCAAGGAAATGGAGCAGTTTCAGCCCATGTTTATCGAGGAGCCCTGTCAGCACCAGAATGTGGATATTATGGTAGACATTGCCCGTGGTACACATTTACCGATTGCAACGGGCGAAAGGATTTTCACCAAATGGGGCTTTCGGGAAATACTCGAAAAAGGTGCGGCCAGTATCATTCAGCCGGATCTTTGTCATGCAGGAGGAATCACCGAAGGTCGCCTGATCGCTGGCATGGCGGAGGCCTATTATGTTCCGGTAGCACCTCACAATCCAATGGGTCCGATTTCACTGGCCGCTGGACTGCACCTTGCTGCTAGCATACCGAATTTTCTGGTACAGGAACAGGTATCGCTGGGCGAAGGTTATCTCAAAAATCCATTCAAACTTGAAAAAGATGGCAGCGTGCTGATCCCGAAAGGGCCTGGTTTGGGGATCGAATTGGACGATGAGAAAATGAAGGATAAAATCGGACATGACTGGAAAAATCCCGAAACTTACAATCCATTCGATGGGTCCGTGGTAGATTGGTGACAGAAAAGGATGACATTTCAATGCGAGGACTTTATAAAGCAGAAAATAAAGGGACTTTGCGGGAGATCAGAGATTATTGAGCCTTATGGTTGCGTAAAGGAAAATTTAGAAATAAGAATTAAATTGAACGAAGGACAAAATGAGTGAAATTACTTTTTCATGGGCGTTATTTCAAAAGTCTCCGATTGTAGGGATTGTCAGGAACATATCATTGGATGATCTCAAACAGATTCTCCCAATCTACAAGGAAGCTGGGTTGACGACCATTGAAATTACAATGAACACACCAGGCGCTGATGAAATGATCCGGTATGCAGTAGAATACGAAAGCGAGAATTTGAACATTGGAGCGGGAACGGTGTGTACAAAGGAGGATCTTGAGCTTGCCTTGGATGCCGGGGCGAAATTTATAGTGACGCCAATCATTAGCAAAAAGGTGATTAAATCGTGTGTCAAAAAAGGTATTCCAATCTTTCCCGGCGCATTTACACCGACCGAAATTTATAATGCCTGGAGTTTGGGGGCGACCATGGTGAAAATATATCCGGCAACATCGCTTGGTCCTGAATACATCAAAGATCTTAAAGCACCGATGAATCAGTTGAAACTCTTGCCGACAGGTGGAGTGGGACTTGAAAATATGTCCAATTTTTTAAAAGCAGGTGCCAATGGGCTGGGAATAGGAGGGCAGCTTTTTGACAAAAAACTAATTCACGATAAAAACTGGCAGGGGCTCAGCGATCATTTTAAACAATTCGTACAAAAACTCTCCTTTTGATGAGCGATCAAAAAATTGGTAACTACCGCTGGATTATTGTTTTGTTGCTTTTTACAGCTACAACGATCAATTACCTTGACAGACAGATCATTGGGTTATTAAAACCGATCCTTGAAAAAGAGTTTGTCTGGACCGAAACCGATTTTGCGAGAATTGTAATGGCATTTACAGCCGCTTATGCGATCGGTCTCTTGCTTTTTGGCTGGTTGATCGACAAGATCGGTACGAAAAAGGGCTACTCAATTACGATCGTATTCTGGAGTATTGCTGGTATGCTTCATGCAATTGCCCGAAGTGCTTTCGGTTTTGGATTAGCGCGGGTCGGACTTGGCCTGGGAGAGGCCGGGAATTATCCTGCGGCCGTAAAAACGGTTGCAGAATGGTTTCCAAAGAAAGAACGTGCACTTGCAACAGGTCTGTTCAACGCCGGAACTAGCATTGGTGTAGTCGTGGCACTGATTCTTGTTCCGTGGATTTTGGCAAGCTATGGCTGGCAGGAAGTATTCTGGATCACAGGAGCTTTGGGTTTCGTTTGGCTGATTTTCTGGTTGCTCTTTTACGATATTCCTTCCAAGCAGAAAAGACTTGGAGCGGCAGAGTTGGACTACATTGTAAGTGGACAGGATCACGATGATCAGGAAGCGGAGAAGCGTCCGGTTCAGTGGGTGAAGCTTTTTACTTTTCCGCAAACCTGGGCTTACATTACCGGCAAAGGTTTGATTGATCCGATTTACTGGTTTTTTCTTTTTTGGCTTCCTTCTTACTTTGCTTCCACGTTTAATCTGGATCTTAAAAAACCAAGTTTCGAATTAATGCTGATTTATACCGCGACAACAATCGGCAGTATTGGTGGGGGATACTTATCTTCCTGGCTGATAAAAAAGGGCTGGCCAACGCTTAAAGCAAGGAAAACGGTGTTGCTCGCCTTTGCTTTCCTCGAACTTTCCGTGATCACTATTCAGTTTGCCAGTGGCGTGTGGGTAGCGGTTGGCTTGATCAGTTTTGCGGTGGCATTGCATCAGGCCTGGGCTACAAATGTATTCACGTTGCCGTCGGATCTGTTTCCGAAACAGGCCGTAAGTTCTGTCGTGGGGATAGGAGGAATGGCCGGTGCGGTAGGGGGGATTCTCTTTCCCATGTTTATCGGAAATCTCCTGGACACTTACAAGGCTGCGGGAAATCTGGCAGGTGGCTACAATATCATATTCACCATTTGTGGCTGTACCTATCTGATTGCCTGGCTTATCATTCATCTTCTGACGAAATCTGGAAAGGCGGTGGAGCTGGAAGAATTGCGATGAGAGGGGCTGTCTCATTTCAATAGCCTTATTTCTGTCTCAAATTTCTAAAATGTAATTCCTTTTTCAGGAAATTTCGCTAATCCTGACTTGTTTTCTGAAAAGCATTCTAAATCCAAGGGACGAGACAACACACAAGCCCACCAAAACAAGCCATAGCGTATTATATCCCCATTTTTCCGCGACAAACCCACCGCTGGCAGGGCCAACGATTTGTGCCAGAGCCCATGACAACGAGTAAGCCGCCGCGTACTTACCGCGCGTGCTCTCAGTAGCTCTGTTCATGACGGTGGTATTTACAAAGGGTAAAGTGAGCATCTCTCCAACGGTAAAAAACAGCACCGTGCCAGTTGCCATCAAGACAGGCAGAAAACCTGGAATAACCAAAAAGACGTACGAGGTAGCCGTGAACAAGATACCGATGAAAATGTAAAAACCTTCCGATTTTTTGTTTCCCAGGTTTTGAATAAGTATCATTTCAAATATCGAAATAACGACTCCGTTTAGCCCCATGAGCAGGCCAATTGTAGCTTCTCCAATGTGGAGATATTCCTTCCAATATACAGGTACCAGTCTGAAAAGCAATACAAAACTGATCATGTACAGCGTAACAAGCAACATAAATCGGACAAAGAAAACATCCTTCCAGGGAGAGAGTGAAACAATATCAGTGCGCTCAGGTGCGGTTGTTTTTACCAGATTTTTGGCAGCAGGTAAGATGATCACAATCAGAAAGCCAGCTAATATGTACACGATTCCGTCCACCCAAAACAGTAAATGATAATCTATTGCAGCCAGAATTCCCCCTACCGAGGTTCCAAAGCCAAAACCTACGTTCTGGGCAAGCCGATTTAGTGAGTATGATCTGGTGAGATTTTGAGGGCTGGAATATGAGGCGATCGCTGTGCTGTTTGCCGGCCTGAAAGCTTCCACAAAAAAGCTCAAAACAATGGTCAGCAAACACAAACCAGTGAAATCATCGATTTGGCCAAAAAGAAGGAACAGCAACCCACTGATGATAAAGCTGACGATCTGAACGGGCCGAAATCCAATCTTGTCGGTCAGGTAACCTCCCGCCATGGCGCCCAATACTGACCCAATCCCATATAAAGTAACGATCAGGCCGGCATCAGCTATAGTTCGGTGCAGGCTTTGCGTAATGTACATACTCATAAATGGCAGCACCATATACCCGCAACGATTGATCAGAATGACAAAGCTTAATAACCAGGTTTCCCTGCTCAATCCACTGAAAGAAGTTTTGTAGGTTCGTAAAATTTTTTGAATCATGAAGCTTTATACTAGTAATTGGTACTGCAGTAAACCCGATCCTGGGTTGAACTGTTCCGACGAGTTCAATAAAGTGTACTTTACGGAAGATTTTCGCATTTTTGATTTCAAGAACCTCGCCCTGTTCTTTTAATTTTTTGAATATATACAGTTTTGCTGGAGCGCCATAATGTAAAAATATCTGTTCAATATCATGAAAAATAAATTTCTGGCTTTTTTGAGTGTAAGAAAATATGAGCTGCTGCTTGTCGCGCTGCTATTGCACTTGTTCAACGGCGTTTTTATGGCTGATCTCGTCTTTTATGCACAGGTAATCTGGCCAATTAACATGTTTATTCTGGGAATTTGCAGTGTCGGTATATTCTCGGCTCGGGGAAGTTTTCACAAGCTCACCAAAAATATTCTCACTAGTCTTGTAGTTATTTTACCGGTTGCTTTAATATTTGCGAAAGCATCGGTGGAATTGATGCAACTGATCAACATCGCCCACATCGCCTTTTATACTTTCATTTTTATAGAAGTATTGCGGTACTTACTCAAACCGAGCTATATAAGTTCTGACATCGTGCTTGCTTCGATATGTGGATATTTGTTGTTAGTGGAAATCGGGATTTTCACAATGCAAAGTATGTATTATGCAAATCCCAGCGCTTTCAAAGGCATTGATGCAACAACAAATTCAACTGTTTTTTTAGATTTTGTGTACTTCTGTAGCATCACTTTGACCAGTATAGGATTTGGCGATATCACGCCCTCACACCATACAACCAAGCTTATTACCGCTATTTTAGGAATCGCGGGGCAGTTTTATTCTGTGGTATTGGTTGGCATTATGATCAGTAAATACACTTCTGCTGAAATTAATAAACAAGATTGAGTACCACGAATGTGTATAAATTTGCTTTTTGATGGTTAGTCGAACATAATCTTTTTCAACTAGGACATACTACATCATTTGTTGGATATGCGATACTTCTTCTTGTGAAATTCTATCCAAATATTTAGTTACTTTTGAACAAAATTTGGGAATACCAATCAAAAATATTTTGTTTACAAACAAAGTATTTTTGATTGGTATTCATTTACCACCATTTGTTACCAATCGTGAGATGATTTCTTTCAATTGGTTTAGTATTCCCTCACTATAAACTTTGAATTTTATGCCAACAGTTGAAATTGCATCCTTAAGTTCGAAAGGTTTAGGTTTACGACAGGACGACTTTGCCCTGGCAATATTGGAGGAAAATAGATTAAAAAGTCACAGACAACGTTTTTACAAGTTATTGCAAAAGGAATACGGAACCATCGTTCACGTTGGCAATCCGTATTTTAGAGAGAAGAAAAAGGACATTTTCTTCGCGGGAGAAATAATCGACTGGGAATTTGAGCCCGTTGAAATGCTATATCTGCCCATTTTGACAGGTGTAAACGCAGATTTTGAAGGGGGAGCTAATCAGCAGGTCAGGTTTAAATTCCTGACTCAGTTCAGGCAGGATATAGATAAGCTGCTAAAAATCGCCCTGGAAAAGTCGCCCATCAAGAGGTGTTACTTTTTTACAGATTATTATCTGGGACCAGAAGATGAAAGCAGGGAAGTAATCAAATCGATTGCGAATCTTTGGCAGCGACACGATAGGGAAGGGTTGATATTCAATACCATGTATGAGCTATGTCACTGTTAAGTCGGTCGATCAACGCAATTTGTAAGATAAACGGATGTATCCTGACACCAGGCGTTGTCAAATATATTTTCAGGTTTCAAACTGGAATTGTATTTGAAACCTGAAAATACATTCTGCGTATTCGGATTACCGTTTGATATTACATACCGTTTAATTCATTTTCAGTAAAGGCCTTCTGCCTTGCATTTAGTTTCTGGCGAACAGTGCTTACCTGATCAGTCGTAATAGGACTAGCATTGTTTCTCCATGACCTGCGAATAAAGCTGAGGAGTTGGGCGATGTCTTCATTTGGCATCTCTTTGTCATAACCAATGCCCGGCATGTCGCCGCTCACCTCAGGTGTGTCATAAACGTGGCCGTTCACTTTGACCGGACCTGTTAAGCCAAAAAGAACTATTGAGATCAGCTTCTCGTTGCTCCCCGTAACCCATTCCGATTGATTCAGAGGTGGCCCCAGTGATTTCACGCCATTACCATCCGGACCGTGGCAGGTCTGGCAAATGGTACTAAAAAGCGCAACGCCTTTTGGAAATTGCTTCGCAAGTAAATCCGGATCACGATTACCGCGGCCTCTTTTTACATCCGCAATTACCTTTTTTAATTGCTCACTGACCACTAGTTTTTGTCCCGTAAGTGATGCAGAAATTTCGTTTTGAAACGCTTCTTCTTCCCCCTCTAAATTACTGATTACAGCGTCCCCAACATATCTGTTTGCTGGATAAGTGGAAATAAGCCTGGTTTCCAGTGCCTTTGCAGCACTCTTGTCAAATTTTGATATTGTATTGGCAAGGAATCCGATATAAGGTGCTGAAAGTGAGTCTTTTTCAGTCAGCATTTGATCAAAAATACTTGCAAACTTTTGGTATGAATCTTTTCCTATTACAGACGGAACAGCGGTTAACGCCTGCATGCGAATCGTCCACAAAGGCTGACGCAGTAAAGTGAAAACGTCTGTGGTTTTAAGTTCATTCAGCCCCTCCAACGTCCACAAAGCATGGATTGCAAGAAGTGGGTTTGCATTTTGGTTCATTGCACTCCGTAACGCCGGAATCACCTTTGTATATTTTCTATCGATCAGCTTTTGCTGCGCCCTGTCACGAATCCAGCCATTAGGATCGGCCAGCAATTGTACAAGCTGTTCGGGTGTGTCTGGAATTATTACAGGTTTAGCGTTGGTATTTTTCGGGATCACCTTGTATATCCTCCCTGCCGACAAAGGTTGTGTCAAGTCTCTCATACCGATCTGACCCTTCAAATAGGGCGTGAGATAGGTCTTGTGCTGAATAATTCCTCTGTACATATCCAGTATATACATGGCTCCATCGGGCGCGTTATAAAGTGTCACAGGACGAAAACGTTCGTCTGTGCTCGCTAAAAATTCTTTGCCCTTGTATGCAATATCTCCCTTTGTAATGTAGCCTGCCTCCTTTAAAATATCACGTTTAATAAGGTTGGCAGATGGCTCAGGCACAAAAGCATTTAGCTCATAAGCCTTTCCGAATAGATTTCCTCGATAGATAACGGGGCCCGCAGCAGCCGTAAAATCATTCAGACGAAGACTGTCATCCAGAACGTCCTTCATGTACCCACGGTTGACACCTGGAGTTGGACGAAGTGGATATACTTTGTTATTAACGACAGATTTTTCGTTAAAACCGGCAACGCTTCTTTGGTTTTTATTTGTCGCTCCAAAACCTGGGGAAAAATAATCACCAAGCAAATTCTGAGAGTTGTTGTTGTAGTACAACCGCCCGAAATTATCTTGTGTTATTCCCCATTGACCACGGAAGTGCGTGTGTTCGATTAGCCACTTATCTCCAACCTTGCGGTAACGTTTATCGGATTTTGCATTGTAAATCCAATTGTCCATCGCCCTTAACAAGCCGTTTGGCTGGTGTTCCACATTTCCTCCCTCTGTGTACTTGTTGTCAACCAGGATCTTTTTACCGGGTTTGTCATTTTTTATATCAAAAAACCACAGATTAGTTGGTTCCGCCACAAGTATTCCACCGTCGATAAAACAGATTGCGCGTGGTAGTATCAGTGAATCTAAAAAGACTTTGCGGTCATCATAAACTCCGTCTTTATTTTTGTCGTCAAGAATGACCACTTTTCCGTTGGGAATGTCTTCGCCAGTACCCAGGCTGTCAGGCATATAGCCCGTCATTTCTATTACCCACATCCTGGATTTGTCATCAAACAGCATGGCTACAGGCGTGGTGACGAGGGGCTCTGATGCGACAAGTTTAATTTCAAACCCATCCTCGATTTGCATCCTTGCCATGGACTGCTCAGGAGAAAGAAAAGGGGATTTGGAAAGGTCTGGTTTGGCTACGGTCGCTTTGGCGGCTTCTCTACTGTTATTCGCCTGCTGGTTATTGCCTAGTTTATTGGTTTTACAATAAAATAGGGTACAGGAAATAGTTAGTATCAGAAATGGAAAACGAAGATTTTTATTCATCATCAATAGGACTTGTTATTGGCAAATTTACAGGACTTTAAGCTCACAAAGCTCTTGTTATTAACTCAACGAATCTTCAACTGGTTTCATATTTTTAGTTAATATATGAATAATTAACCAGGCAACGATGTAGGCGAGGCCGCAAATGATAAATAGAATATTGTACCCGGCTCCAATATTGCCCTGATTTTTGTAGAAGTCTAATAGGGCTCCAACCAGAAGCGGGAAAAAAGTTGAGCCTAATGATCCAACCATGCCGCCGATGCCAACAACGGAACTTACGGCTCGTTTTGGAAAAAGATCAGAAACACTCGTAAATATATTGGAACTCCACGCCTGGTGTGCCGCGGTTGATATACTGATAATGGCTACCGCTGTCCAAACATTGGTGGCAAACTGCGCAAAAATGATCGGGAGTACTACAAAAGCTGCAATCAGTAGCGCGGTTTTACGAGCCCGGAAGGGTGCCCAGCCTTTTTTGATAAGCCATGAAGACAGATACCCACCTCCAATACTTCCAAAAGTCGTTGCCGTGTAGATCACGACCAATTGAAGACTTGGTTTTTTGAGGTCTAAAGCAAAGGTTGTAGCAAAGTAGGAAGGCAACCAAAACAAATAAAACCACCAGATCGGGTCGGTAAGAAATTTACCTACTATAAATATCCAGGTTTGTTTCAGTCTCAAAAGGGTGATCCATTTTATTGGCTTCTCTTTTCCTGTGGTAATGGCTTCATTATCACTATGTATAAACTCATTTTCAGCCTGACCAAGTCTTTTCTGCCTTGAAGGGATTTCATAAAATAGAAACCAGAAGACCAGCCATAAAAAACCGATTGCGCCGGTGATCAGGAAGGCTGTTTGCCAGCCATAAGATCCTAACAGCCAGGGTATAAGAATAGGAGCAATTACTGCTCCGATACTGGTTCCGGAGTTAAAAATACCTGTTGCGAGGGCACGTTCTTTTTTAGGGAACCATTCGGCAGTGGCTTTTACAGCGGCAGGGAAGTTTCCTCCTTCGCCAAGACCAAGAATCGCACGGACGGCTCCAAAACCGAAGGTACTTTTTACGAAAGCGTGAGCTACGGCAGCTATACTCCAGACTGTGATTGATATGGTGTAACCCAGTTTTGACCCGATTCTGTCGATGAAATTACCAAAAACAATGTAGCCTAATGCATAGCAGCCAGCAAAGACCATGACGATGTTCGCATAATCTGTCTCGGTCCAGTTGAATTCAACTTCGAGCGTAGGTTTGAGATAACCAAGGATTTGCCTGTCGACGTAATTAATTGTAGTTGCGAAGAAAAGAAGGCCACAAATTACCCAACGGTAATTACCAATTTTGGTTTTTTCCATGTTAATGACGAAAGGGAACGCTTGTAATTCTGGTAAGTTAAATACTGCTTGTCGCGAAATAAGACTACAATTTGGCCATTCTACCCCTTAAAATGTCGTGAAGTCTTTTTGTATTCAGCCTCGAAGTTAAAGCCCGCTTTCGCAATGTCTTTTAAGATAGCAACTTAGCACGAGGTAAAATACCTGCCAATATCGTAAGAAACGACAACGAAAATCATTTACTAATAACCAAAAAGATAATTCCGGGCGGCTGCTATCATGTCTATTTAAGTGTATTTTGTGGTGCCGGGATTTGGATATGAGGCAAAAAGGTTAAATTTGGTCGCTTAGTGCACCTAAACGTTATCTTTCACATTTTTCAAAATGAATAATTTTGATGATACAATTCGCAGGCGAACTGCGGATAGAAATTCTCTCCCGGCATATTTACTTCTTCTTTTTCCAATAATTTTATTTGGCTGTTACATTTGGTTTTACGCTGTCAATGTTCCCTACGTTGATGACGCCGAACTCGTTTCAACCATCAATGAAATGAAGGACTATCCATCTGAGTTTTTCAAAATGATGGTGCGGCAACAGAATGATCACAGGGTTGTATTTCCAAAAATCGGAGCCATCATGAGTTACCTGATCACTGGCTACACCGATTTCAGAGTGATTAAGCTGCTGGGATTCTTTAATCTGATATTGCTGGCTTACTCTTTTTTTCTGGTTTACAAATCATCAAACAAGGGAATTCTATCTTTTATTCCCATCGCCTTCCTGCTTTTTTCACCGATTGTCTACGGAGTGCATCTTTGGGCCATTACCTCATTTCAGTACACGCTGTCGGTTGCTTTTTCCTTGCTTAGCCTCTTTTTTCTTCAACCCTCGAAGTCATCTGCGTGGTATTGGGGAATGCTGTTTGCAATATTGGCAACGCTGACGAATCTGGACGGCTTAAGTGTAATTCCGATAGGTCTGGTGTGGCTTATTATGCAGCAGCGCAGGAAGGAAAGTCTCTGGTACCTGGCCTTTTCAGTTATCTATTTGTTCATCTACTTTCAGGGATTCAAATTTTCCGTTGCCTCTAAAGTGTTACCTTTTAGTGAGCTATTGCCCATAGCAAGCCTGAGTTTTGTGGCTTTTACAGGCTCCTTTGCCAGTATTCTTTCCGATACCCACGGATTTAAGCTTTCGCTGCTCTTGGGGGCGGTTATTTTGCTTGGGTTTGTCGTTTTACAACTCCTGAAATTGCGAAGGAATCTAAGCAACACTTCTTTTCTTAAAAGTCTGACCCTGCAATTTGATTTTACCGATATCGCCTTGCTGCGCCTGCTTGCCACTGCTGTAATGATCGCCATTGGTCGTTCTTCCGATGGGCCGGAAGGAGTACTCGCATTGCGGTTCCTGGTTTATTCAGTGTCGATCCTGATCTTATTTTATCTTCTAATTTTGAAGATCTTTAAAAATAGAAGTCTTGTTATTTTCAAGGTTTCAGCTTTTGCGTTTGCTATTTTAAGCTGGGGATTTATTTATCTAAAATTCGATGCAGGCGTAAAGACAATGGGCTCCGAATTGAAAAGTGACAGTTTCAACTATACGAATAACCAAATTTTTTTACACCAGTACTTCGACCTGACAGAACTCGGACCTTCGTTTTACAGAAATTACAGGTTTCCCGAGTTTTTTGGCAAGAATGCTGTTAGTCTGTGGAAGTCCGAAATACAAAAGGCAAACGGGGGAGGGAATTACATGATGGTGGCAGATGAGGTAGGGAAGACGGGTATTTACAGCAAATATTTTTTCCCTGTAACAGAAGTTAGATTAAACGATATCCCTCCCACAATTCCCAGTACCGAAGTTTATCTTGGTTTGCTCAGCAATTCTGATCCGGAACATTTCTATTTGGTCGCACTCCGCGATTTGAACAATAGTTGGCAGAGCCGGGTTTTCAAAAGAAATTTGAACCGGAAATTTTTCGTAAGTATTGAGGGTAAAGTCCGTAAAGGCGTTTATCACGCTGGGATTTGTTGGTTAGAGCAAGGTAAACCTAAAATTTTGCCGGTTGCAGGGAGCCTTTCGATCGGGCATTGAGTGTTATTTCGTTTGTATTATTTCAGAGCTTCAATAAAGGGCTTTTTGACATGTTTATGAAATCAAAATCGCTGAGGTTTGCCGTGGTATTGGGACTGTCGACGTGCATCAGCATTTGTTCGTTTGCACAGGTACAGCGGTACAGTTTTGAAAAAGGCATGATGGGTTCTCCTTTCAAGCTGGTTTTTTATGCAGGCACTGATTCTCTAGCCCAGATTGCCGCAGACAGCGCATTCCGGCGCATTGAACGACTGAACGAAGTCATGAGCGACTATCGGGATGGAAGCGAAATTAACAAACTTTCGGCTACTTCGGGGGAGGGGATATGGGTCCCGGTCTCGAAAGAGTTATTTGATATTTTAGCTGTTTCTCAGGATATAAGCGCAAAAACGGAGGGCGTTTTTGATGTGACACTTGGGCCGGTGGTTCAGATGTGGAGGCACGCGACGAGAAAAGGAATCTTTCCTGAAAGAAAAGAAATAGATCAGGCACTTTCTAAAACTGGTTATCGCAAAATGGAGCTGAATGCGGTTTCTCAAAAGGTATTACTCAAACAAAAAGGCATGCGCCTTGATATTGGAGGCTTGGGCAAGGGGTTTGCAGCAGAGGAGGCCATGAAGGTTTTAAAGAACTTTGGTATAACATCGGCCATGATGGATGCGGGTGGAAAGATCGTTTTAACCAATCCCCCTCCCGGAACACATGGGTGGAAAATAACCATATCCAATGGCAGTGACTCACTCCGAACAATGGAACTTAGTAACATTGCGGTCGCCACTTCCGGACCGACATATCGTTATATGGAATATAATGGAATCAGGTATTCTCATATTGTCGACCCCAAAACAGGCATCGGCCTCTTATTCCATGTGCGAACAACTGTGATTTCTCCAGACGGAACCGTGGCAGATGCTTTAGCGACTGCATTTAGTGTGGCGGGCATTGATAAGAGCAAGAAATATATGCGACGATTTCTAGGAAGCAAGGTGTGGCTTGTTGAAAAGCAGGGCGAAAAAATAGCCAACTGGAATACGCTTGAATCCACAGTGAACGAATAACGGTTTACCTTTTTCTATGGAGAATGACCTGGTGAAGTTTATTTATTTCGATCGCGACATCAGCTGGCTGTCATTCAACGAAAGGGTGTTGATGGAAGCGGAAGATGAAAGTGTGCCTCTTTTGGAGCGTATTAAATTTCTTTCGATCTATTCCTCCAACCTGGATGAGTTTTATAGGGTGCGAATGCCGGTAATGAGAAGTAAGCCTTTTGAATCTTCCGGAATCAGCGTCTACGAGCAGGCAGTTGAAATTATTAATGGGCAGCAAAATCGTTTCGGCTTGGTTCTTGGGAACTCGTTGATTCCTGCGTTACGAAAGCTCAATATTCATTTTTGCTACAAGGAAGGAATTCCAACCAACATTGGATCGTTTACTACAAACTTTTTCTTTTCCCAGATAGCTGGGTTTTTGCAACCCGTTTTCTTAAAAGGGGGACACACTTTCTTTCCGGAAAACAACCTGCTTTACCTGGTAGTCATCATTGAAAATGCAGGGCTTGAAGAACAAATTTGTTTTGTTAATATCCCGACCAGCCCTGTTGAACGCTTTGTGAAAGTGCGCGTTGGAGAGGAAGACTACATTGTTTTTTTGGAAGATATCATTAAGCATAATCTTCAGAATCTATTTCCAGAGGCTGTCAAAATCGAGTCATATAATATAAAGGTGACACGGGACGCAGAGTTAGATCTTCTTGAAAATGAAGCAGTGGAGCTCACTGATCAGTTTGAAAAACAACTTAGCAAAAGGGACAACGGGTTCGCGACAAGATTTTTGTATGAACCAGGGTTGCCCCTACGACATTTGCAAAATATTATTGATGTTTTGGATTTGGAGAATGCATCGGTCGTTGAAGGCGGAAGGTATCACAACTTGAAGGACCTTGCTGGGTTGCCAGTGAAAGAAGCTTCTCTTTCATATCCTGCCTGTCCACCGATTCAGGGCGTTGTCGGGGTGGATGATGCCACGACTGTGTTTGAAGCATTGACCCAGAGGGACATCATGGTTCACGCGCCATATCAGAGTTATGATACCATATTGAGGTTTTTCAATGAGGCAGCTATCAGCCCTCGGGTAGAAGAAATATACACGACTTTGTACCGTGTAGCGCCCGATTCTAAGATCGTCCATGCACTGATCAGCGCCGCCAGAAACGGAAAAAAAGTAACCGTTTTGGTTGAGTTGAAAGCTCGATTTGATGAAGCCAACAATATCAGATGGGCAAAAAAGATGAAAGCCGCGGGTGTAAAGATCATACACAGCGTGAACGCCCTGAAGGTGCACGCTAAGATCGCATTGGTAAAAAGAAAACACGAATGGGCTCCATATCTTGGATTAATGGCAACGGGCAACCTGAATGAAGGAACAGCCCGCTTTTATACAGATCACATTTTGCTGACATCCAATCAGGCGATATGTTGATGGAAACCGAAAAGCTTTTTGGATTTTTGAGCAAAAAAAAGAAGCCTGAAAAGACGGATAAAATAGCTTTCAATCATTTGCTCGTCGCTCAGTTTAACCTCCAAACCAAGTTTTTAGAGCTCATTGAGCGGGAGATTGCGTACACTAAGACTGGTGGAAAAGGGCAAATAACGATCAATCTGAACAATCTGGAAGAGGAGGTTTTGATCAACAAACTTTACGAAGCCTCGAATGCGGGCGTCACGATTAACCTGATCGTTCGGAGTATATGTCGTTTGGTTCCGGGAATTCCCGGGCAAAGCACGAATATAGTAGTCAAGCGTATTGTAGATCGCTACCTCGAACATGGTCGGGTATTTGTATTCTCAAATGACGGCAAGCCGGAAGTATATATGGGTTCGGCAGACTGGATGAACAGAAATATCTATCGACGCATTGAAGTGTGCTTTCCGATTTATGCACAGCAATTGAAGGAAGAGCTGATGGAGATTATTTCTCTTCAATGGAACGACACGGCGCAGGCAGTGATGATCGATCAGAACTTGAATAATACAAAACCCGCGCAGTCTGATCCGGCTTTACGCTCACAAAAGCAGATCTACAATTTTCTGTCTAAAAAGGAGAGCGGCCGCTAGAGTGCCTTCTCGACTTCGACAACCGGATGCGCCATTAATGCTTTACTTAGTTCTTCCTCATTGGTGAGGTCCAGACGCAGAGGCGTTATTGAAACAAAACCGTTTTCCATCGCCCATCTGTCGGTTCCTTCGTCGGAGGGGCCCAAAGGAATCACTGTAAACCAGTAATGTTTCCTACCCATCGGATCCAGCCCAGGTACGATCTGATTATCATACAGTCTTACCGATTGTCTCGTCCATCTGACTCCCTGAGGATTGGGGGGGAAGTTTACATTGACCAGATTCAAGTGAGGGCTGTTGAGCAACACTTCCAGTGCTTTTTCAACGAAAGGGTCTAACAGTTCGAAGTTGGGCTCGATGTTACCAGCTGGAGTGCTCAGAGCAATTCCCTTCATTCCGAAAAGCACAGCCTGCTTCGCCGCAGCCAGGGTACCTGAATGCCACATGGCATTCCCCAGGTTGGGACCCATGTTTATCCCTGATAGAACAACATCCGGTTTGTCCCAGAGGTGTTGACCCAACGCGACACAGTCGGCGGGAGTACCATTTACACGATATGCTTCGATTCCGTCAAACGAAATCGGGGATTTCTTGTACGATAGTGGCCGCGAAGCGGTAATGGCATGGCCCATTGAGGATTGCTCCACGTCAGGTGCTACGATTTTTACTTCGCCAAATCTTGACGCGATTTTGGCTAAGGCTGCGATTCCCGGGCTGTAGATGCCATCGTCATTTGTTACCAGAATTTTCATGAGCGTTTCGTTTTTTGAGGTAAACACCAATAAAATTATGCCTGGTATGTTTTTTTATACTCGAAACTACAGCCACGGAAATCGCCAACGCTCAATTTTGTCTTACCCTGGCGTATTCAAGGTTTCATATTTATACCTGTCATTTAAGAAAACTTGTCTATGAAAAGAGCCCACCTTTTACATAATCCAGCTGCTGGAGAGAAAGATTTTTCGGGAAATGAATTAAGCGGGCTCGTAGAAAAAGCGGGATTTGAATGTACCCAGGGGTCTGTAAAAAAGGCGGGCTGGGATGCGTTTGATGACGATGCCGACTTCCTGATTTGCGCCGGTGGCGATGGAACTGTAAGAAGGATTGCGAACGCACTTATGAATCGGAAACAAGTTGAAAAACAATTTCCTGTTGCCATTTTGCCACATGGTACAGCGAATAATATTGCCGGTACGCTGGGTATTAGCGGAGAGGTAGGAGATATTATTAAGTCCTGGCAAAAATGGAAATTGAAAAGCTTTGATATCGGCAAGCTGTATGGTCTCCAAAAAGACTTATTCTTTCTTGAAGGATTTGGGTGCGGGATTTTCCCTCGTTTGATGAAGGTAATGAGCAAAACTGAGCTGCTCGAAGATCGCACCAAGGAAGATCGGATTAAACTTGCCAGAGTACTCTTACATGAGATTGTGCTGACATACGAACCCGTGGCATGTAAAATCATAGCTGATGAAGTAGAATACTCAGGCAAATACATCATGGTGGAAGTGATGAATACTAAAGCGATCGGGCCAAATCTCGAACTTGCACCCGAAGCAGACCCAGGCGATGGAGTGCTGGATGTGGTACTCATTACTGAAAGCCATCAGATTGAATTTGAAGCATTTTTACAAAATAGAATTAATGGCGGATCCGACGAGTTTTCATTTTCAACCGTCAGGGCCAAAAAAATAGAAATTCAGTGGGAAGGCAAGGACGTCCATCTGGACGACGAGCGTTTAAAGCTGGAAGGAAATTTGAATGTAAAAATAGAAGTTCAGCCTCGGAGACTTGAGTTCCTGATCTGATGTTTTTCGCTTTCTGCTTCAAATCCGGCGCCTCACCGGAATAGAAGAATAAACATCCATTGTTGCGTTGCTGAAATTATCGTTTCGTGTGGATGCTTGTCGTTCGATAACAATTCGTTATTGGTTATAACTTTTATTGATTGGCGTGTAATCCACGGCGGAGTTACTTTTGTAAGAGGATTTTAAATTCATTCCTCTTATTTAATTGACAATAAGCCATGATCACAACAGATATTTGCATTATTGGAGCGGGCCCTGTTGGGCTATTTGCGGTTTTCGAAGCGGGATTGTTGAAGATGCGTTGTCATCTGATTGATGCACTTCCGGTTATTGGTGGTCAGCTTTCAGAGATTTATCCGCAAAAGCCGATTTATGACATTCCCGGAGCACCGGGAATTATTGCAGAAGATCTGGTCAGCAACCTGATGAAGCAGATTGAAGAGTTTAAGCCTGGATTCACACTCGGAGAACGCGTAGAGCAATTGACTAAGCTGGAAGATGGTAGTTTTCTTGTGACGACCAGTGACGATACCAAAGTGCATTGCAAAGTCGTGGTCATAGCTGCCGGTTTGGGTAGTTTTGAACCAAGGAAGCCTGGTGTCGAAAATCTTGAGTATTTTGAAGGGAAAGGCGTTCACTACATGGTCAAGCGACCAGAACAATTTAGAAATCAATCCGTAGTGCTTGCAGGGGGTGGAGACTCTGCTTTGGACTGGACTATTTTTCTGGCCGATATTGCTTCCAGAGTTACGCTTGTGCATCGTGGCGATACGTTTCGTGGCGCACCTGATTCTGCAGAGAAAGTTTTTGAGCTTGCTGAAAAGGGGAAAATTGATCTCATTCTTCAATCGCAGGTCCAGAAACTGGGTGGTAACGGCGTATTGAAGGAAGTTTCAATATTAGATAACAAGAAGCAATCAAGCACCATACAAACCGATCACTTCATTCCGCTCTTTGGATTAAGTCCCAAGCTGGGGCCAATCGCGGAGTGGAATCTCGGAATCGAGAAGTCAGCCATTGTGGTTGATACTTTTGACTACTCCACCAATATTGAGCGGATTTATGCGATTGGCGATATCAATACATATCCCGGGAAACTTAAATTGATCCTTTGCGGATTCCATGAGGCGGCCATTATGATGCAAAGTGCGTTCAAATATGTGTACCCGGATCAGAAACTTAGCTTTAAATACACAACCGTTAACGGCGTCAACGCCTTTTAATTATGATAAACATCACAATTGAAGAAAATGATGGGAACCGAAGGCTCCTGGAAGTTCCCGAAGACATGGGCCTGAATCTGATGGAAGTGTTGAAAGCGTACGAGTATGATATTCAGGCTACTTGTGGCGGAATGGCTTTATGTGCAACCTGTCATATCGAAATCGTCGAAGGTGCCGAAAAACTATCTGAAATCAACGAGAACGAATCGGCCACCCTGGATACTTTGCCGGACGCCGATATGAACAGTCGTCTTGCCTGTCAGTTGAGACCAGACGTAAAGATGAATGGATTAGTACTGAGACTTAGAGCTATGGAAGTGGCGTGAAGGAAAAATGCGCGGAGCACGTAGCGTGGGAAAAAGCAGGGAAAGATCCTTGGTCATCAGTTTGCCATACCCTTTTTCCCATGCGCTTCAAAACTTCGCCCTTATCTGCGAAATGAATGAATCGACCCAGAGTTGGTACATTTTACCTGAAAAATGAGGGCCATCGAATGCAATCAATGAGGGTTCATTGAACCCGGATCGGGTTATGGTGGTGATGTTAAAAAACAACACTTTCTCCTTTGCACACTCTTCCATTGCAACCTGGTTAAACTGGTCTATTTCCACAGCGATCTGTTTGGGGCCGAAAGAGGCTCCAAATTTGGTTACACCCCAATCGGGAATAGACACAACAAACACTTTTGATGGTTTTCCACCTGCATAGGCGATGCTTTTGAGTAAAAGCAAACGAAATTCCTCTCTGAAGTCCCCAAGAGAATGGCCTTGGTACTGGTTGTTGACGCCAATCAGCAATGATACCAAATCGTAAGTGTGCGCCGGTTTGAAGTTTGACAGTGTAGCCAAAAGGTCCGAAGTTGTCCAGCCCGTTTTAGCGATAATTTCAGGTGTCCTTAATTTCACATTTTGCTTTGAAAGGTCCTTGGCCAAAATGATTGGCCAACGTTCTGATTCAGAGACGCTCTGACCAATCGTATAGGAGTCTCCAAGAGCCAGGTAAGTTAATCCCGCTTCATTATCCGCGGGGCTTGTAACAGAATTGGTCTCATAAGCTGACTGCTCCATTTGCTGTTTACAAGCAAGTGAAAGAAAGACAGACACAAACAGTATTGCGCTAATTCTCATCCCATTTTCTTTTATTCCAATGCCTGATATACTGTTTATCCAGGTCTTTAGATTGAAAGCTGCCCCGCAACAATAGAAATGCTTCATCACTAACTCTCAAACTTAACTAGGGTTTGCCCTTGTTTTGATTCATAACTCGCACGTGCTTTCAACGCTTGTATAAAGATATTTGGCAATACTAAGATCCGGAAATAGCTGTTTTGAGATCGCGAGCCGTAATCTGGTCCATCTTGTTATTTCAAATGGAAATTATAAATTACGTACAATTATCTTGTTATCAATGCTTTATGGCGAATGAGCAAAACTATCGGTCTGTGTGTGAAAAAGTACTTTCCAAAACACTAAACAAAATAGTCTATTTAAGTAATTTTGCGGTTCATTTAAAATGGATAGACGGCCTCAATATTTTTTTGACACCATTGGCCTGTTAAATAGAGTAGGATTATGACTTATTGTTTAGGAATAAAGGTTAAGGAAGGCCTGGTTGCCCTGTCCGATACACGTATTACTGCCGGCACCAACACCACCACAAAGAAGAAGGTTTATATCGCCCAAAAGGACAATTACTCACTTTTTATTATGACGAGCGGTTTGCGTTCGGTGCGGGACAAGGCGGTTCATTATTTTCAGGAGTTAATTGACGACGGCGTAGTTTACAACAAGCTTTTTAAGGCGGTAAATGCCTTTGGCGAACAGATCAAAAGGGTAGCAGAAGAAGATCGGGTCTCCTTGGAGCGGGCGGGTCTTAAATTCAATCTCAATACAATTGTTGGAGGACAGTTGAAAGACGACCCTGACCACAAGTTATTTTTACTTTATTCAGAAGGCAACTGGGTTGAACTTGACGAAGGTTCTCCCTACGTTATCATAGGAAATTCTGGGCAGGGAAAGGCAATCCTGAATCGTGTTTTAAACGAAGAATCTACGATGAAGCAAGCGCTGAAGGCTGGATTCCTGTCCTTTGATTCGACGCGGGTCAGTAACAACGACGTCGATTTTCCAATTGACGTTGTCCTTTATAAAAAGGACAGCTTCTCGATCGTTGAACACCGTTATGAACAAAAGGACATGGCCAGGATATCGGAAATTTGGGCTGAAAAATTGAGACAGGATCTGGACGAAATTCCCGAGGAGTGGATGGATATATCTTTCGATAAAATTCCAAACCCAGGTTGATTCTAAATTCTTAAGAATAGGGCCTGTAACGTATTGTTTGCGTCACAGGCCCTATTTTATGCGCGAGGATTACTCGACACCATACTTATCAAGAAGGTAAAGCATTGCCGCCATAGATGCAGCTCCAAGTTCGAGTTCGCGTTTGCTCACCTTATCAAAAGTATCATTTGACGCGTGGTGATAATCGAAATAACGTTGCGAATCCGGGATTAAACCTAGTAGAACTGTTCCCTGGGGCCCCAACGGGCCAATGTCAGCGCCACCGCCACCGGGACCGATTTCGTGAATACCATAAGGCATGAACAGGTTCCTCCATCCCTGAATTTTAGCCTTTTGAGCGGGAGTTCCTACAATACCAAAGCCAAGCGGAGTGAAACCGCCACGATCCGACTCAATAGCGGCCAGGTGCTTCTCTTTTTTTGATTTCGCAGAATCGGCATAGGCAACGCCGCCTTTCAAGCCATTTTCTTCGTTCATGTACATCACGGCGCGCAATGTATTTGTGGGTTTATAGCCCAGTACTTTGAGTAATCTCACGGCTTCAATGGACTGCACGCACCCCGACCCGTCATCATGCGCACCTTGTGCAAAATCCCAGGAGTCCAGGTGTCCACCCACCACGATGTATTGATCAGGTTTGGTTAGCCCCTTAAGCTCGCCAATGACATTGTGTGAAGGCGTATCTGGTAAAGTTTCACAATTCTGTTGAAAATGAAATTGAGCCTTAGGGTTTTGCGTCAATGTCTTGCTGAGCAATTCTGCGGCATTTGTAGAAATGGCAGCGGCAGGAATGATCGGCGCTCCTGCCGCGTATCGCATGCTTCCAGTATGCGGTATATCATCCAGGCGCGTGGTCATCGATCTTACTATACAGGCAATTGCTCCCATTTTTCCGGCTTCAGTTGGGCCCGCACCGCGCTGGTCAACTGCACCAGCGTACGCTTCAAACGTATTCATTTTTGTCGGATCCAGTGGCCTGTTGAAAAATACAATCTTTCCCTTCACTGTTGCAGGATCCATTGCACGTAATTCCTGGAAGTTTTTTACCTCAATAACCTGGGCGGTCAAACCTCCTTTTGGAGTAGCAACGGATCCCCCAAGTGCAGCGATCGGAACATTGATTTTTTGATTTCCCGTCAAGATCCATGCTTGTTCCCTGGCACCTCTGACCCAATGTGGCACAATTACGTTTTGCAGAAATACATTGTCAAATTGTTGTTGAACCATCACATCCCGGGTAAATTCAACAGCTTTAGCTGCACCTGCGGAACCGCTCAGCCTTGCACCTACTTTTTGGGTAAGATCTCTAAGAACCTCATAACATTTGCCTTCGCTTAATGCAGTATTAAATATTTTACGAATGAAAATCGAGTCCGTTTTATAGTCGGATTGTCCATAGGACGTTGAGGAGAATAGCGAGGTAACAAGCAGAATTATCAGAAGTGATTTTTTCATCTTAGCAGTGGAGTGAGAATGGTGTTTTTTTGCGATGTAATTTACGAAGGGATTACGTCCTTTCCCTGCCTTTTTGCGATTGATAAAAGTAAAGCCGGCAACAATATTAAATTGGTACACATGGCAACAAGAAGCGTGATTGAGACCATAACCCCCATCGCAGCCGTACCGCCAAAACTCGAAGCGGCAAATATGATAAACCCTGAAAACAAGATGACAGCTGTATAGATCATGCTTAGTCCTGTTCCGAAAATTGAATTGGTGACAGCCTTCGAGGGGCTTAGTCCTTTTTCATAAAGTTCCTGCCGGTAACGGGTAAGAAAATATACCGTCCCATCGGATGCTATACCGAAGGTGATGCTAAAAATAAGGATCGTGGTGGGTTTGAAATAAATACCAAAATAACCCATAATTCCTGCTGTTAAGGCCAGTGGTATCAAACATGGAAGTTTGGACAAAAGAATAATCGGGACGGAGCGGAAGAGCACCATGCCGACAATTGCAATCAACCCGATAGCGATCAACAGACTTTCGTACAAATTGCTGAGTAGATAGTCATTGCTTTTCAGGAAAACCAGGCTGTGGCCAGTTAAGCTAACTTTGTATGTAGTCGGGCTGAAAATAGAATCAACCTTTGGACGTATTTTGAGCATCAGTTCTTTGATCCGTTCGGAACCTACGTCAGCCATTTGAAAACTTACACGGGTGACACTCCGGTCTTTATTCAAAAAAGAGTTAATCTGCTTGGCCGCTCCCTGTTGCCCCCGAACATAATTGGTCAACTTGGAAAGTTCGAGCACACCAGGCAGGGCGTAATATTTGGCATCGCCACCCCGATAGGCCTGATATAAGAACTTAGAAGCTTCCACAACAGACACAGGCTTTGAGAATTCCGGAAACTTGCTCATTTCGTTTTGCAATGACTTGATTTTATAGAGTGCCTGGGCCTGATCTCCAAACACTCCATTGGGCTGTTTTGTGTCAATCATCACTTCAAACGGAAGGACCCCATTAAAGTTCTTTTCAAAAAACCGAAGATCAGTATATACAACATCCTTCTTGGGAAGGTCATCAACTACGTAACCTATTGTTTTGATTTTTGTCATTCCGAAGGCAGAAACGATGATTAGAAGCACCATGCAGATGTAAATCTCCCTGCGCTGATAATGGACAAGGTTATTGATCGTTTTGAGAAAACCGAACGCCCACTTACCATCCAAATGCTTCATGTGGCGCGATTTAGGTACGTCCATGTAATGCAGCGTGATAGGAAGAAGTAACAGACAGATTACGTAAGTCAACATTACGCTGATCGCGGCAACAACTCCAAATTCCACAAGGAGGCTGCTATTGGTAAAGTAAAAAACACCAAAACCAATTGCGGTAGTCATGTTCGCAAGAAAGGTCGAAAGGCCTATCTGTCGGATCATTTCACGGATTGAGTCGTCCTTGCTGCGGTTTGCCTTTAACTCGGTTTGATATTTATTAATGAGAAATACACAATTGGGTACACCAATCACGATGAGAAGCGGCGGTATCAGTCCGGTAAGCGCGGTAATTTTGTAGCCAAAAAGATGTAGTAAGCCAACCGAAAACACCACCCCAATAAGCACTACCGTGATGGAAAGCAGAGTCAGCCTTAGGGATCTGAAAAAAGCCCATAGGATAACCAGGGTGACCAATACGGCAAGTCCCATAAAGAGCTCCATTTCGGAAGAGATCTTTTTCATGTTTACCGTCCGGATGTACGGCATTCCGGAGTAGTGCAGGTCCGTTTTGTATTTGACGGCAAACTCTTCTGCCATTGCTTCAATATCACCCACTATGGTAAGGCGGCGTCTGGAATTCAGCGCCTTATCATTGAACGTAATTACGATCAGCGTTGCATTTGTTTTAGAGTTAATAACCAGCCCTTCGTAAACAGGCAGATTTAGAATCTGCTTTTTAATCGTGTCAACTTCTGCCTGAGTCGTCGGGATGTTGCGGATTACGGGGACCAGATCGAAGCGGTTCAAGCTGTCGTTACGCACCAGTTTGGATAAGTTGGCTAGCGATAGGACGGTTTTTATACCTGTCGTTTCTTTGATTCTTTGAGAGAGTCTGCACCAGTCACTAAATCTGTTTGCCTCGAAGAGTGACGGATCCTGCCAGCCGATCACCATCACACTACCATCTTCACCAAATAATTTTCGGAACTGCTGATACTCTTTTTCGATTGGGTCGTCGGAGGGGAGAATTCGGGCAAATTGATAAGAAAGCTCAATTTTACTGGCTTCAAAAGCCATGAATGCAGTTGAAAGTAAAACCAATCCAACCCACAAAAGACGGTAGCGAATAATATAAGTCGCTATTTTATTCCACATATTCAGTACTAAGTGTTTTGCAAAGGCTGCAAATATACATGCCAAGCCCGGTAAATGACCTAAAAATATAAGTTAAGGGTGTTAAATCCCCATCATTTTTTCCAGATGGTGGTATTCTATCCCGAAATAGGCCTTTGCCTCTTTTATCTTTTGTAGAATCTTATCGTCCCCGATTTTCGTTTTTGACTGTTTAAGACCCACAATCATGACATTTTTCGGCGTATGCGCATCTGAAATAAATTCAAATACTTTTGTTTTGTAGCCAAAGTACTCAAGAATCATAGCACGGATTCCATCGGTTACCATTTCGGCCTGTCTCTCAAGAAAAATACCATAACGGGTCAGAAAGTCTACATCATTATGTGCTTTATGCTTCTCGATCTCACGACGGATCTGTTTATGACAGCATGGTGCTACCACTATCAGTTCCGCATCACCTTTGATTCCTTTGTAAATCGCGTCATCGGTGGCAGTATCGCAGGCATGCAGGGCAATCAGGATATCGGTGTGTTCGCTATCGTATTGATCTATTGAACCTTCTTCAAAATGAAGGTTGGTGAAAGCAGACTTTTTTGCGATGTCATTGCAAAGCTCCACCAGGTCAGCGCGGAATTCTACTCCGGTAACCTCTGATTCAACATTGAGTACATTGCTTAGATAGTCGTAAAGTGCGAAGGTCAGATATCCCTTTCCTGAGCCCATATCCACTACTTTAAGTTTTTTGTCAACGGGCAGTTCTTTGATTAATGAGCTTAAAATATCAATGTAGTGATTGATCTGACGGTATTTATCCTGCGCATTTTTGAACACTTTACCCTCTTTGTCGGTAATATTCAGTTCACGCAAATACGGTTTATCCTTCGGAGATATTAACCTTTTTTTGTTTTTATCATGATCTGTCGACGGCAGAATAGTCGATGTCGGGCCAGTCTTTTTTAGATTCGCCTTACCGCTGTGTAGAATTTCAAATAGCAGATTAAAACCTGTTGTAAAGAGATTCGCAACTTTAAAGCCTTCTGTTAGGAATTTCTTGATTAGGGTACTGCCATCAGGGTAGCTATAGTTTTTCACAATATCCCGGGTTTTGTACCGATACGTGAAACTTAGCCTTTCTTCTTTTTTAATGAAAGTCTTTTTGAGGTAAATATTTTTGAGGTTTTCTTCTTTTCCTTTGTAATTACCAAGGGATAAGCTAACGAAGGTCTGGTCTTTCAGGCTTTCTTCGAGGGAATGGATAATTTGCTCAGCGCATTCGTTTTCAGTCATTTGATCAGGCTTTATATTCCAATTTTATGATGTGCCAAAATGGAATATTTTTGTTTTTTTATAAAAATTATCTCAGGCATTGCCTGAAAGAGTTGCGATTTATTAAAACGGATATTTAACTCCCTTAGGTAACGCTTCGATAGTCAATTTCATCCATTTTCCGTTAATTTTTATGACAACGATATTATTATCTTCATCATAAAACAGCGTCCCGTTCCCGCTTCCTTTCAATTCCTTGAAGTTTACAAATTTTGCATCTTCCTCCGACACTTTTTCATCGTCACCTTCTGGTTTGTCGGCTCTGATGTTGTTTTTGCTGACGTTTCCGAGCGTAAATGCGTTAGTCAGTTTTAAGGAACCGTAAAACAACGCTTTGTCCCGGCCAAACATAAATGAGTGTTGTTTGACATCTGAACCAATTTTGAACCAGTTGTAGGCCTGCTCGGAGTGGTTATAAGCGGTTCCGTAATAATATAGCTCGGCAACGGGTAGATTCACTTCAACGTGCTTGTTGACGAGCATAGTAATCCGAGATTTGTCATCGGATGCATAGCCTTCAAACACATGATAGCCCCAGCGCTTTTTGTTTCTCTCCATTTCATTCCCCCGCACCTGAATCATGAAGGGTGTGCTTAATATGCCGTTAACTGTTGTGTACATGGGTGTGAATTTCGGATTAAACCCAAAGCTGTAACCCCTTTCCTTCCATTTGGTCCATGTGCTATCAATATCAGATGATATTTCTACGCGATAAAGCGAAGAATGGTCAGCGCTTTGAAGCACTTTCAAGTGATTCTGAGCTGAGCCGGACACCAGCGAGTCCTGCGAATTAGCCCGCTGGAAAAAGGTGACACTGGCAAGCAGAATTATAAAAAGTTGCTTCATAAGGGTGAGATTGAAATTGGTTCTTCTTAGAAAGTGCAGATTTGCAAGGCAACCAACAGATGGATGTGGGTCAAGTAAATAAAGAGAATATTTAATTCTGGCTCAGTTTTGGCCGTTTCTGGGGATTTCTATTTCAATGATGGTGCCCTTTCCTTCTGGGTTTTGTATGTCAATTTTCCCAGAAAGGCTTTGAACCCGGCTTTTGACGTTGCCAAGTCCCATTCCATATTTTATTTGAGATGGCATACCATTACCATTGTCTTGAATGACAAGCTGAATATTTTTAGGGCTTTCCGAGAGAGATATTGAAGCTTCATCCGCCCCCGAATGCTTGAATATGTTGTTGGTGAGTTCCAGCACAATGCTGTACAATTCAAATTCGACCTGGTTGCTGAGCCTTTTATCAAAGACAGATTGGGTAAAATTAAATTTGATTAATTTGCTGTCATTCAGCTTGTCGACCAGGCGGTTGAGCGCCATTGCCAGGCCATGTTCTTCCAGTTCTGCTGGCATTAAATTGTGCGATAGACTGCGTACCTCTTTGTAAGCAGCTCCGACCATTTGATGAACACTCCGATATATTTTTTGCTCTTCGCTCGATAAAACTTTTTTGTCAATACCATGTAAATACCAGTTAAGCGAAGCCAATGTACCACCAAGATGGTCGTGAAGTTCCGCCGCAACCCTCTTTCTTTCAAGGGTTTGCCCCTGAATCAATGCCTCTTTGATTTCGGCATTTTTACTTCTGAGCTTTTTATTATTAAACCAAAGGAACGCCGCGAATGCGACGATCAAAGCTGAAAATACGATCAGAATTTGCTGCACTTTTCGCTGATCATCAATGGTTTTTTTCTGCATGGCGGTACCCATCTGCTCGTTTTCATACATCAACTGATACATGGTAAACTGCCGTTCCAGTCGTTCTGTGTACACTCTGCGCTTATTGTATGTGACCAGTTCCAACTGCTTAATAGCCTCCATATATTGCCCTTGACCTTTGTAGGCACGTGATAAAGATTCTAGTGCCCAATTGGTCTGCTGATCGGAGTGGTAATGTTTCGATAATTCCAGTGCTTTTTTAGACGCTCCTGCGGCAAGTGTAAATTTCTGGTTGAGATTATAGCAGTTTGCAAGGTCGTTAAGGACATTCATCTGTCCGTACAAATTGTTTGTTGCAGTGTAAATTTCCAGAGAGCGTTTAAATAGATTCTCCGCCATTTCGAAATCTTGTTTTCGAATGTTCAGAAATCCCTCGCTTTGAAGCACGGAAGCCTTGCCCCATTGAGATCCCATTTTGTCAAATAAACGGTAGGATTCGTTGTAATGTAACATTGCCATTTTTAAGTCATCTTTTTCACGGAAACAACTTCCCAGACTTTCAAGACAAACAGCTTTTGCACTATCCTCTCCGAGGCGATCAAAGATTTTTATGGCATAATCGTAATTGATTCTTGCCGAATCCCACTCACGATACTCGCTGTAACTTTCTCCTAAAAAACGCTTTGCGTGCGCAGTATAAATTGTCAGGCCGGTGGTTTTTGCGAGCGTAAACGTCTCGTTGGCAAGTTCCCTTAATACATCATAACTGCCATCAAGCAGGTATGCTGTACTAATCAAATTGTATGCGATAAGTTTTCCTTTGTCCCACTTACTATTCTGCGCCAGTTTAAGGGCATCTTTTGCATAATCCATGGCCTTATGCACATCCTGGTAAAGGTAGTACTTGCACATTTTGCTGAGCCTGTGGATCTCAATTGTGTCGTTTGCGAAAGTGTGTTCTTTCGAGAAATCGGTAAAACTTGAAAGGGAAGAATCTTTGGGTTGATTTTTTACGGATGAACATTTGTTTCCCATGGCGAGAAAACAAATGAGGCATGTTACAACGAATCTATAAAAAACTGCCATATGATTTTCTACCGAATTGTGAGGGGCAGCGAACAATGCCGGAGCAGGTTAGAAAAAATCATGGTTTTTATAGAGGGGTTAATTTTATATCATCCAAAGATATACAATGAATAAGCAAAAGGAAATGCGTCAGATCGATTTGTAATAAAAAGATTTGTAAAGGTAATGCTACTCATTCCAGCAGTTGAAACTTTGAAATCAGTAGACCCTGTGCACCAAGAAAAGACTAGTATCGGGCAAGACGCCATATTATCGCTTGCTAATAAACGGATTGTTTCTGATCAGAAACCGGTACGGCAAGTCGGCCCCTGCTGTTATACCTATTCTGGTTGTATGAATGATGTCAAACCCCTCGTTAGCAAGTGGATTGATGTAAAGACTGCTATCTGAAAATAGCTGGTTATTGTGAACTGTACGATCTATTCCCATCGCGACTACTAATTTACCAGGTCCATTACAAAGGTGTTTCAGCTCGATTTTTTTAGCAAATTTTTCTCCGCTACGTCGTTTTTCATTTCGCCGTGCTTCCATCAATTCAATACCAGAAGTGGGTTGGAGGGCTCTTATTAATACAGCCTCACCAATTCCCGCACGATTGCTGACCACATTTACACATTGATACATGCCGTAAATAAGATAGACGTAAATAGTCCCCGGAACGCCATACATAGGCTCAGTGCGGGCTGTTCGCCGGTTGTATGCATGGCATGCCGGATCATCCCGGAGGTAGGCCTCGGTTTCAACGATAATCCCGCTGGCAATACCATCGGGGCTATCGTGAACCAGTTCGCAGCCCAGTAGTTTTTGAGCCAGCGTTAATGTGTCGAAGGAAGAGAAAAAGGAGAGCGGAAGTCTGTGCTCCAGCATTTTTAGATGATGTTCATTGTTTGTTCCTTGATTTTTTCCAACTCGTCTTTCATTTGAACGACCAAATGCTGGATCGAAGCGTCATTGGCCTTGGAACCGATTGTGTTAATCTCCCTTCCAATTTCCTGAGCTATAAAGTTCAGTTTTTTACCATTGCTTTCCGATGATTCGAGGGTTTCTGTGAAATAACTCAAGTGATTTGCGAGACGGATTTTTTCTTCCGAAATATCAAATTTTTCGATGTAGTATATCAGTTCCTGCTCGAAGCGATTAGGATCGAAATTATCGTCTGAAAGTAAATCACGAACCTGCTTTTCTAACCTCTCACGAACAGCCGGAATGCGTAATTTGTCCTGTTCGGTAACACTATCAAGTAATTTACTGATGATGTGAATGTAGTCCACAAATTTGTCCGAGGTCATTTTGCCTTCCTGCTCTCGAAAAACGGAACATTTCCTGATCGCTTCCTGCACGGCAACTTTAATTTGTACCCAATCATTGTCACGGCTGGAGTCGTCTACCGATTCAGTATTATATGCATTTGGAAGCTGAAGAGCTAAGCGTAACATTTCTGTGGAGTCAGGAGTAAATCCTAGATCGGTTGCGGTTAGAGCGAGGTCATTGAAATATGCCTTCACTAAGGTTCTGTTTACAGAAGTAGAAGCAATGGCTTTTCCCACCGGCTGTACGGTAAGTGTTAATTCTACCTTCCCTCGTTCCAGGGCCGAAGTGAGCATGTTCCGGATTTCTATTTCCCTTTCGGAGTAGTTTCTGGGAATACGGCAATAGATATCTAAAAACTTGGAATTCAATGTTTTAATTTCAACTGTGACGTTGATTGAGTCGGATTCGATGTTGGATACACCGTACCCGGTCATTGATTTTAGCATTTAAGAAGTTATGTTAGAGTAAATTGTATTAGTTATACGAGATTTTTACCATGCCCCAAGCCCTCAATTAAATCGTTGTTTTCCTCCCGATTTGGCTGGGTGCTGACTTTCAGACTGTTGTGGCTTGGATATTAGGGCATTCCGATCAATTTCGGATGATTGAATTCTGTACTTGGATACGTCGCAGGCCAGGTAGATGGCCTGGAGCAAGGAGCCAGGTTCTGCGGCATTTTTGCCTGCAATGTTGTAGGCAGTTCCGTGATCAGGTGAAGTTCTTACAATGGATAAGCCAGCGGTAAAATTTACCCCTTCGTTGAATGCCAGTGTTTTAAATGGAATTAACCCTTGATCATGGTACATGGCAAGTACTGCGTCATATTGCTTGTACGTTCCGGCAGCAAAAAAGCCGTCAGCCGGGAAGGGGCCAAATACGAGTTTGCCTTTCTCTTTGAAGTTTTTTAGAACGGGCTGTATGATCTCAATCTCTTCGCGACCAAGAAGGCCGTTTTCCCCGGCATGCGGATTTAGTCCCAGGACTGCGAGTCTCGGTTTTTTTATTCCAAAGTCGCTCCGGAGCGATTGAAGCATCTGCTCAATTTTTGCACTGAGTTTGTCAGCGGTGATGTGTGAGCGGACACTTTCAAGAGGGATGTGGCCAGTAAGTACCCCAACACGCAAATTTCCCGCCACCATAAACATCAAAGCATCCTGGACGCCAAACGCTTCAGCAAGGAACTCGGTGTGCCCGGGAAACTTAAACTCATCGCTCTGAATATTGTCTTTATTGATTGGTCCGGTAACAAGCGCCTGAATCTTACCATTTTTTAAATCATCAACAGCTCTTTTAAGGCAGGAAAGGGAGCCTTGACCCGCTTCCCCAGTAACTTTTCCAGGTGCTATTTCCGTTTGATGGTCATGCCAGCAGGTGATTACGTTGGTAAGTTTTGGGTTGGCCTGCTCTGGTTTTTGAATGCTATGTAGTGACCATTCCTTAATTTCCAGAAGATTTCGGTACTGATTCAATACGCGAAGGGATCCGTAAATGATGGGTGTGCATAATTTTGCTAACTGGTTTCCTTCAAGTGCTTTAAGGATTACTTCCGGTCCAATTCCGTTGTAATCGCCCAAAGTAATTCCTATTGTGGGCTTTTCAATAATTTGATCGCTCATGTATGTTAAATGCTATTGACGCTATCCGGTTGTATTTTTCTGTATTACTTTTACGAAAAAGTATTCGACCGGCAAGTTACAAAAAATCCTTTGCTCCTATGAAAATCCTGATTGCAGACTCAATGCATAATTCTCTTTTTGTGATGTTGGAGAACGAAGATTGGGAATATGCGTATCATCCTGAGTTTAGTCGACTAGAAATCATCAACGAGATATCCGGCTATGACGGCTTGATTATCAGGAGTAAAACTTTTCTGGATAAGGAAATTTTAGATGCTGCGGTTAACCTCCGATTTATCGCCCGGGCTGGTGCCGGTTTGGATTTGATCGACCTGAAAATTGCCGGTGAAAAAGGAATCGAGGTTTTTCACGCAGGTACCGGGAATCGTGATGCAGTTGCCGAACATGCCGTTGGCATGTTGCTTTGCCTTTTCAACAACATCATCAAAGCCGACAGGCAGGTGAGGGGCGGGATTTGGGACAGGGAAGGCAATAGGGGAGTGGAGCTTATGAATAAAACGGTCGGCATCATCGGTTATGGCAATAACGGTAGTGCAACTGCAAAGCGCCTGAGTGGTTTTGGTTGCAAGGTTATCGCCTATGATAAGTATCGAAAAAATTATGGAGATAATTTTGCGAAGGAAGCGTCACTAACGGAAATCATGAATGAGGCAGACATTCTGAGCTTGCACGTACCGTTGACTGAGGAGACACGCTATTTGATTGATGATAATTTGATAGCAGGGTTTTCCAAGCCCTTTTACCTTATGAATATGTCAAGAGGTGAGATTGTAAGTCTGTCGGCGGTCGTAAGGGGCTTAAAAGGCGGTAAAATTCTTGGCGTCTGCCTGGATGTTATGGAAAATGAAAAGATTGGAAATCTTAATCCGTCGCAGCAGGAGAACTTTGATTTTTTAGCTGCTTCCGATAGTGTAGTGTTTACACCGCATATTGCAGGGTGGACCCACGAAAGTTATCGCCGAATCAATGAGGTGCTTGTAAGCCAGATAAAGAAGTGGCTTCACTAAATTGACAGGCCCTGTAAGCAAAGTCAAATGGTTTATAAACAAATATGCCGACCAAAGGTCGGCACGTTTGCATCTATTAGCCATGAAAAATAAAATACTTATTTGCCCAAAGTACCGCGAAGTGCACGTGGGATTTCAACAGAGGCAATCGGATTGCTGACAGCGGTCAAAATTTGATATTTTTCCGGAGTTACAGCACCCACTTTAACGGATTTGCCCAAATCCAGGTCGGTAACATTTACTTCAACGTAGTCTGGAATATTTTCAGCCAAACCTTGTACACGCAATTTACGTAATTTTTGATTCATTTTACCACCTTTCATTACACCAGCTGATGTTCCGGTTAATTTTACAGGTACATCAACCTTAATTTCCTTGCCATCAATGATTTGAAGGAAATCTGCATGAATCAATGCATCATTTACAGGGTGAAACTGTTTCTCCTGAAGGATGGCGTTATAGAGTGTTCCCTCGATGTTGAGAGTAACATTGTAAATATCCGGTGTGAAAAGCAACTCACGGAATAACATAGCAGGTGCATAAAAATGAACTTGCTCAGTGCCACCGTACAGTACAGATGGAACGTAACCTTGAGAACGAAGTTCCTGGGCTTCCACCTTACCGAGATTCGCTCTTTTAAACCCTACAATCTCATGCGTTTTCATAAGAATAATTAATTTAAAAAGTTAAAAAAAATTTACTGATAATTTATAAACAATGAACTAATAGACTCGTGATCACGGATTCGGCCTATCGCTTTTGCAAACAACTCTGCAACTGACAATACGCGAATTTTTTCATTCTGTTGCTTTAACGGAATGGTATCTGTAATAATTAATTCCTCCAAAACAGAATTGGCAATATTTTCATGGGCTTTACCCGACATGATTGCATGCGTACAAATGGCCCTCACGGAGCGTGCTCCCTTGTCAAGGATAATTTCACCTGCTTTACAAAGCGTCCCACCTGTATCAATAAGGTCGTCCACAAGCACAACATCCATTCCTTCAACATCTCCAATCACCTGCATGCTTGCAATTTCGTTAGCGCGTTTCCTGTGTTTATCGCACAAGATCATGTCCACGTTCAGGAACTTTGCAAAATTACGAGCCCTTGCAGCACCACCCATATCAGGAGAAGCTACCAGCGGGTTTTTGAGGTTAAGGGATTTAATGTACGGGACAAAAATGGATGTACCCTCAAGATGGTCTACTGGGAGGTCAAAAAAGCCTTGGATCTGACCCGCGTGAAGATCAATTGTCATCAAACGATCCACCCCAACGGCAGTTAAAAGATTTGCAACAACTTTGGCGGCTATTGCAACACGTGGTTTATCTTTTCTGTCCTGACGAGCATAACCGAAATAAGGAAGAACAACTGTAACGTAGTGAGCAGAAGCTCGTCGCGCCGCATCAACCATCAACAACAATTCCATCAGATTATCGGCAGGAGGGAATGTAGACTGAATCAAAAAAACATCACAACCCCTGACCGATTCTTCAAAACTGGGTGACAATTCGCCATCACTGAATTTCCGAAGGTTATAGCCGCCAAGTTCTTTGCCGTAATAACGCGCAATATCTTTGGCTAAATACTCTGACTGACTCCCGGAAAAAATTTTTACTGTGTTATAAGAGCCCATGGCGAACTTAAAATTTGCGCAAAATTAATTAAAATCAATTAATTATGATAATATTTTCCAATAATTGTGTCGTGAATTTGTACACAGAATATTCCCGTAAGCAATCCGATCATACCTCCCACCAGAATATCACCAGGGTAATGAACACCCACGTAAACTCTGCTATAGGAATATAAAGCGGCCCATAACAATAACCAACCAATATATTTGACCTTGTTTTTTAGCAGTAAAAACCACGCAACAGCGAGCGCGAAACTCGTCGACGCATGTGAAGAGGCGAATCCGTAAAGCCCGCCACAATCTCCCACGCTGTGAAACAAACCCGACATACTCGGGTCGTGACATGGTCGCAGGCGCATGAAATAAGGCTTCATTAATCCAGAGGTGATCTTGTCAGCGATGATTACGGCGGCAATGACCGCAATAAGAACGGAGAGAGATTTCTGTTTTTCTGACTTTACGGTGACGAGAATTAGAAAAATATACAGAGGTATCCAGGTAAACTTAAACGTGACCCAGTACATGACGTTGTCAAGCCAGGGGTAATGTATGCCGTTGAGCCAAATAAACAAATTCTGGTCGGCCTGCAGAAACAGATCAATACTTGCTGTCATGAAGAAAAACCGAGAACACCTCTCACTTTCTTAATTGTTTCCTGAGCCACATCCCGCGCCTTGATTTCACCGGCTTGTAAAATGGCTTCCAGCTCGGCTGGATTTTCCATGTAATACTGAAATATTCGCCGTGGCTCTGCGTACTTTTCCAGGATGCATCCGAGAAGTTCCTGTTTTGCATGACCGTAACCATAGCCCCCGCTTAGATATTTGTCGCGCATACGCTCCGTATCAGATTCGGAAGCGATCAAAGAAAAAAGTTTAAATGTGATGTCAGTTTCCGGATCCTTCGGGTCGTCGAGCGGAGTGGAGTCCGATACAATTTTCTTGACGACAGACTTAAGCTCTTTTTCAGGAAGAAAAATATTAATGTAGTTGTTATAGGACTTACTCATTTTTTGACCGTCAATACCCGGAACCGTCATTACACGCTCGTCAATATGCGGTTCAGGTAATACCAGAATGTCTTCCCCTGCAAGCTGGTTGAATCGGTTTGCGATATCTTTGGACATTTCCAGATGTTGCTTCTGATCCTTGCCAACAGGGATGATATTCGCTCCATATAACAGGATATCGGCCGCCTGTAAAACAGGGTAAGTAAATAGCCCCGCATTTACATCAGCGAGTTTTTCAGACTTGTCCTTGAATGAAGTGGCGTTGGCCAGCATCGGATAGGGCGTGAAGCAATTCAGGTACCAATTTAATTCTGTGTGCTCGTGTACCCTAGATTGTCTCCAGAAGACATTTCTCTCGACATCAAAGCCAAAAGCCAGCCATGTTGCGGCAATTTCCTGAACGTAAGATTGTCTTAGCGGGCCGTTTTTTATTGTGATCAGGGAATGGAGGTCTGCAATAAAAAAAAACGATTCGTTGTCTGGATTTTGAGAAAGCGCTATACCGGGCAGAATTGCACCCAAAATATTGCCCAGATGGGGGCGCCCGCTACTTTGAATTCCTGTGAGGATTCTTGCCATTTAGTTAGCTACCTTGTTTTATTCTAAATCCCAAAATTCGTTAAATTGAATCAGAAAAACGTAGTAAATTTGAAATTAATAGGGTGCTCTTTTTGGTTTCTATTTAAGGGAGACTTCCCAATAAGACGCAGAAGACCCTTGTCCTGCGCTAATCTCAAATAGCTAATTTACTATGCTTCAATCTGCAACACTGCAATTTTTGAAAGATCTCGTTCAAAATAATAATCGTGAATGGTTTCAGGAAAATCGAAAAAAATACGATACGGCAAAAGCTGATCTTGAACTACTCGTAGGGAATTTAATAGCTGAAGTAAGCAAGTTTCAGGACCTGGGCAATTTGCAGGTGAAGGATTGCATTTTTCGGATTAATCGGGACATTCGGTTCTCCAAAAATAAAGCACCATATAAAAGCAATTTAAGCGCTGGCATCGGACCTGGCGGCAGAAGTGCAGGCAAGATTGACTATTACCTGCATATTCAACCAGATGGCCAGTCTTTTTTGGGAGGAGGTATGTGGGATCCTTCCACGGAACAATTGGCCAGATACAGACAAGAAATCGATTATAATGCAGACGAACTAAAAAGCATCATACACGAGGAAACATTCAGGAAATATTTTCCTGAAATCCATGGAGAAGTTTTGAAGACAACACCGAAGGGATATCCTAAGGATCATCCGGAAATTGAGCTGTTAAAACGAAAGGAGCTTTTTTTTACACACCGTTTTTCCGATAAGGATGTGACTTCGAAGGACTTTAAAGAAAACATCGTTACCGGTATAAAATTGCTGAAACCTTATTGCGACTATATGAATTATATACTGAACCACGTCAATGAAGAATAGAAGGGGGGAGATTGAAAGTTTAAAGTTTATCCTTCTCTCATTCCCTTGAACCTTTAACCGCTTGGCTCGGCGTTTGACATCTTAACCCTTTTTGCGAAATATCCTTTCTTCGACCTTATAAAATATGCAATTTTCACACCTACACTGCCACACACAATTCTCACTTCTGGACGGTGCCGCCGATATCAAGAAGCTTTTTAAAAAGGCAAAGGCAGATAATATGCCAGCCGTTGCTATCACGGATCATGGAAACATGTTCGGGGTGTTCGAATTTGTGGCAGAAGGTAATAAGCAAGGGATTAAACCCATTGTAGGATGTGAATTTTATGTAGTTGAGGATCGCCACATCAGACAATTTACAAAGGAAAAAAAAGATGTCCGTCATCACCAGCTTTTGCTGGCTAAGGATGAAATTGGATATAAAAATCTTGTAAAAATGTGCTCTCTTGGTTTTATTGAGGGCATGTACGGGAAGTACCCAAGGATAGATAAAGAGCTGATAGTCAAATATCACAAGGGATTAATTGCGACAACCTGCTGCATCGGGGCTATAATTCCCAAAACGATCATACGGAAAAGTGAAGAGGAAGCTGAAAAGGAATTCAGATGGTGGCTCGACTTATTCGGAGAGGATTTTTATGTGGAATTGCAACGTCATGAAATTCGGGATCAATATATCGTAAATGAGGTACTGCTACGCTTTGCCAAGAAATATAATGTCAAAGTCATATGTTCTAATGACTCACATTATGTTGACCAGGAAGACTGGAATGCGCATGATATACTACTTTGTATCAATACTGGGGATAAGCAAAGCACGCCGTCTGCCAAGGATTTTGATGATGACAAAGGGATTCCAAAGGGCTCACGTTTCGCTTTTTTTAATGACCAGTTTTATTTTAAAAATACCAGCGAAATGATGAAATTGTTCCATGACCTGCCCGAGTCACTGGACAATACCAATGAGATCGTTGATAAAATAAAGACACTTAACTTAAATAAGGATATACTCCTACCCAACTTCCCAATTCCGGATGAATTCAAAACTCATACGCTTTCGGAAATGGCAGGGAAGAAGGAGCTTACAGCAGATGTCCTGAATCAATGGGAATATTTGAGGCACATTACTTTTGAAGGAGCCAAGTTCAAATACGGGACGATCACAACGCAAATTGAGGATCGGTTGAATTTTGAGTTGGAGACGATCAGAAACATGGGTTTTCCCGGCTACTTTTTGATTGTTGCTGATTTTATTGATGCGGGGCGTAAAATGGGCGTTTTTATAGGTCCAGGCCGTGGTTCTGCCGCTGGGTCCGTGGTTGCATACTGCACGGGGATAACCAACATTGATCCGATTAAATACGATCTCCTTTTTGAACGTTTCCTGAATCCGGACCGTATTTCGTTGCCTGATATTGATACGGATTTTGACGACGAAGGCCGACAAAAAGTGATTGATTATGTGGTTAAAAAATACGGCTACAATCAGGTTGCGCAGATTGTAACTTACGGTACCATGGCAGCCAAGTCGGCTATTAAAGATGTTGCACGTGTGATGGATCTTCCTCTACCCGAGGCGAACATGCTGGCCAAGCTGGTACCCGACAAGCCTGCATACAACATGACTTTGGCGCGGATATTTTCCGCTCCTTTGGAAGGCGAAGGCAGTCTTACCAAAAAAGAAGGAATTGCCCCCGAGGAGTTGGATAATGTAAAAAAGATGCGGGCCATCATTGCTGGTAAGGATTTGCAAGCAAGTGTTTTACAGGAAGCGAGAAGGTTGGAGGGTACCGTTCGTAATACCGGTATACATGCGGCGGGCATCATTATTGCTCCCAGTGACCTTACAGAAATTATACCCGTAAGTACCTCAAAGGATTCTGATTTCCTGATAACCCAATACCAGGGTAAGATTATTGAGGACGCAGGAGTAATCAAAATGGACTTTCTGGGGCTGCGAAACCTTACAATCATCAAGGAGGCATTACGTCTGATAAAGCAAAATCACGGAACGGTTATTATCATAGACGACATTCCTCTTGATGATCCAAAGGTGTTTGAATTGTTTCAGCGGGGCGAGACAAATGCGATCTTCCAGTTCGAGTCGGATGGTATGAAGAAGCATATGCGCGACCTGATTCCGGATCGATTTGAGCATTTGATCGCAATGAATGCGCTCTATCGTCCAGGCCCGATAGCTTATATCCCAAATTTTATCCGCCGTAAAAATGGGCACGAACCTATTACTTACGATTTGCCTGAAACGGAAGAATACCTTGCTGATACATATGGCATTACGGTCTATCAGGAGCAAGTGATGCTCTTGTCACAAAAATTGGGTGGTTTCACCAAAGGACAAGCCGACACATTGCGAAAGGCAATGGGTAAAAAACAGATAGAAACCCTGAATAAGATGAAGGGTGAATTCATGAAAGGGGGCGGAGATAAGGGACTCGACCTTAAAAAGCTCGAAAAGATATGGACCGACTGGGAGGCATTTGCATCTTATGCTTTTAATAAGTCCCACTCTACCTGCTATGCCTTCGTGGCCTATCAAACGGCTTATCTGAAGGCGCATTACACTGCGGAATACATGTCTGCTGTGTTAACAAGCTCCCTTGGAAACATTGAAAAAATCACCTTCTTTATGGAAGAGTGTAAAAATCAGGGCCTGAAAGTTTTGGGACCTGACGTCAATGAGTCTGATCGTCAATTTAACGCCAATAAGAAACATGAGATCCGTTTTGGCTTGGCGGGAGTAAAAGGAAGTGGTGATGCCGCTGTTGAGGCAATCATCGAAGAGCGGAACCTGAATGGGCCTTTTACAGATATTTTCGACTTCATTACCCGGGTTAATTTGCGCACCGTAAATAAAAAGACAATAGAGAGTCTTGCATACGCCGGTGGGTTTGACTGTTTTCCGGAATTTCACAGAGCGCAATATTTTGCAGTTGAGCCGGGCGAAAACATCACCTTTATTGAAAAGCTGATTCGTTATGCCAATAAACAGCAAAGTGACTCATCTCCTGATTTATTTAGTCATTCAGGAGGCGGTGCTGAGATTCCGAAACCAAAGGTTTCTGAAATACCTGAGTGGGACGATTTGGCCAAGCTGAGATACGAGCAGGAAGTTGTAGGGTTTTACATTTCCGGCCATCCGTTGGACACCTTCCGGTTAGAGCTTGACAATTTTTGCACATGTACTGTCGACAAGGTGATGGAAATCCACGAAGGGGAACGCGCTCCCCGTTACTTCGGTAAGGATGTGAGTATCGGGGGGATCGTAACGAGCGTTATGGAGCGAATGTCCAAAAACGGCAGTCCTTTTATCATCTTTAAAATCGAGGATTATCGAGGATCCATGGAGATGCTTCTTGGGGGCGAGGATTATATTCGGTTTAAGAATTACCTGCAGATCGGTCACTTCCTCTATATAAAAGGTAAGGTTCAAACGCGTTGGAAACAGGACGATAATTTCGAGTTCAAAATCGCGTCGATTCAGCTGTTACCGGAGATTCGGGAGAAAATGTGTAAGAAGATAAGGATCAATTTGACACTCGACCAAATCGATGCGCAATTCATTCATCTCTTGAAAGATACGTTCGCTCATCACCCTGGCTCCTGCACAGTGAATATGACAGTCGTGGATCCGGATACGCATGTGGAAGTGGAAATGCTGTCAAGAGGTTACAGGGTCGCGCCGACCAATGAATTGTTTAAAATGCTGAACGGTTTTCACGGCGTTAAATTCTTTTTAAACTAATTGGCATAAATAGCAATTGTGGAACTTTTAGACCTCATAATTGATTCTACTACCAACATATAATAATCATTAAGACTCTTTTTGAAATGGGAAAAGCACTTGAAATTACAGATAGCACTTTTGAGGAACTTATTCAGGGCGATCAGCCTGTACTAGTAGATTTTTGGGCCGAATGGTGTGGTCCTTGTAAGATGATTGGTCCTGTTGTGGAACAATTGGCTGGTGAGTACGAAGGCAAAGCCGTAATCGGTAAAATGGATGTTGATATGAATTCTGCAATTCCTGCAAAATTTGGTATCCGCAGCATTCCAACCTTGATGATCTTCAAAGGTGGTCAGCTGGTTGACAAAGTGGTAGGAGTTGTTCCTAAAACTACCTTGGAAGATAAATTGAACGCCCAGATTGAAGCGACCGTTTAATCGCTGATTTAATATAAAATTGAAAAGGCTCCGAAAGGAGCCTTTTTTGTATCTACGAATTGAAATTTCTCACTCACTAATCTCTATCGAATAAGCAGCAATAAAATGTTGCTTTGCCTTTAGTGTCAATATTCCCTCTTTTGTTTCCAAATTTTGATTCGTATCGACACTATCTGCAATGCCAAGCCAGGGCTCGATGCACACAAAGGGAGCATTTGGTTTTGCCCAAAGTCCGAGATAGGGGAAGTCTTCATATTGCAGTGTAATTACCTGAGCAGATTTTGTGCTCCGCAGGCTTATCTGACGTGATTGTAAGTTTTTGAATATCAGTGCATCTTTGTCAAATAGCGTTCGGTTGAGATGAAGTACATTTGTGTTATGAAGAACCGGCTTACTTTCTGTACTCACAAGTCCTTCTCCAGAAAGCAACCAGGTTGAATCCGTTTCTGGTTTTTCAAATTCCAAATAATAATCTTCGTAAGATTCACCGTCATGCAACGGACATTGAAATGCCGGGTGGGCTCCCACAGAAAAGAACATTTCTTCGTGGCCGAGGTTTTTGATCAAATGACTTACGACGACACGATTTTTAAACAAAGTATATGTAATGGAGAATTGGAACTCGAAAGGGTAGGAGGCAAGGCTCTCATCATCAAACGACAAAGTAAAAGTAAGACTTGAATCAGTTCGATCTGCTAATCTTATTTTCTTATTATTTCGAACAAAGCCATGTCTAGGCAATGAATATGCTTTGTTTTTATAATAATAGGTGTTGTCTTTGAGCCCGCCAACGATCGGAAAAAGAACCGGTGAATGATTAGCCCAGATATTCGGATCGCCATTCCACATGAAGCTCTGCCCGGTCCTTATTGAGGTTACTGATGTCAGTTCGGCACCGGTTTCGTTTACAGTGATTTTAAAGTATTCATTTTCAATTTGATGTATCATATTATTTCGTTTTGAACCTTCATGTTAGATCTAATGCCTTTTACCCGGCGGGAAATTTTCAATTCAGTCATAAGAAGTTAGAGCTCTCACATTATTCAATTAGGCAGGGCTTACCCTCAATCCAGATCAAGAGCTTCAAGAATCACCTTACAGCCTTCTTTGATCTGCTCTTCCGTGATGATCAGCGGCGGCGCGATCCGCATGGCATTGTCACAAAACAGGAACCAGTCTGTTACAACTCCCTTGTCAATACACCTGTCAATTGTCAATTTTAGTTCCTGGAAGGAGGCCATTTCCGCCGCCAACATCAACCCAGGGCCTCGTATTTCCTTAAATTTCGGGTGTGAAAGCAACGACTTAAAAAGTTCTCCTTTGTTAATGGCACTTTCAGCAAGGTTTTCCTCTAACGTTACATTTAACGCAGCAAGAGACGCTGCGCAACTTACAGGGTGACCGCCAAAGGTGGTAATATGTCCTAAAATTGGATTTGTTCTTAAAACCTTCATTACTTCTTGGGACGCCATAAAGGCTCCGATAGGCATTCCGCCTCCCATCCCTTTGGCGCTCAATAAGATATCAGGATATATTCCGTATTGTTCAAATGCCCAAAATGAACCTGTCCGGCCAAAACCGGTTTGCACTTCGTCGAGGATCAATAGTGCTCCGACCTCGGTGCATCGCGTTCTGAGTGCAGAAAAATACTGCTCCGTTGCAACTCTCACGCCCGATTCTCCTCCGATGATCTCAATGACAATAGCAGCGGTTTTCGTGGTTATTTTTTCAAGATCATCAATAATTCCATGTCGGATCTGATTTACTGAGGGTAGCAATGGCCTGAAACTTCTTTTGAAATGTTCAGCTCCTGAAAGGGTAAGAGCACCTTGAGTAGCACCATGATATGCGTTGAAACAGGATATGAATTCTGGGCGTCTGGTGAATCGTTTTGCAAGTTTCATTGCTCCTTCGACAGCTTCCGTCCCTGAGTTTGTAAAATATACGTGATCTATCAGGCCGAAAGGAGATGGATGAGCAACCTGCATATTTAGCGTGGCAGTCAGCGCTTTGGCTAACTGGACCTGTGATCCCTGAATGTACTCTCCGTAGACAAGCAGGTGCATGTGTTTGTCGAGCTGCTTATAAATCGAATCCAGTACCCTCGGGTGGCGATGTCCTACATTGCTCACGCCAATGCCTGAAATCAGGTCCAGGTATTTTTTCTGGTCAGCTCCATACATGTATACACCTTCGGCGCGGTCTATTTCCAGAGCAAGGGGGAAGTCGGAAGTTTGCGCAATATGATCAAAAAAGAGCTGTCTTTGGGAAATATACATTATTTGAAGTAAAATACTTTTAATAAATACTGATCTTATTAAAAGTATAAATTTGTATTAGTATTTTTTTTTGCCCAAGGGTTTAGAAGGCGCTAATCAGCTTTCTTCATAAAAAGCGGCACTTCCCCCAACCCATGTAAAATCTTTATTAAAACGAACACCGATCATTTCCCCCCGACTCAGGCGGCTCAAACTTATCAGCAGTTCAGGTTCTTTTGCTGCATCAGCCCAGCCAAACATCATCCGGATTTCACATTTTACAAGTCCGTCTGGTGCTTGAATGACCGGTTCATAAGCGACTTTTTTCTGCAAAATGTAGTTTTCCGGATCCTCCAAATTTTGCAAAATGGAATGATTGACATGTAGTTGAACACCAGTCCCGGCAAAAGAAAATAAGGGTTTCAAAACATAGTTTTCCAAATCAACAGGATAAGAACCTTGGTAATCACTGACAAACCGTGTTTCAGGCACGAAGTCACTGTGAAGAAAAGGAAGCGAAAATTTGCTTATTCTAAAAAACCAGTTTGGATGTCCAACCCATTCCACATCCACGTCGTCTGTAAATTTATAGCTCGTATGCAGATCAGGATAGTTCAGAAGATCGTCAAAGATCAGCCGGTTGTAAATACGTTTGACTTGTATTTTGCGTCCGGCCTTTTCATAAAATAAGGATCTTCCTTCACGAATCAGTTTGGTATAGCACACAGCCTTTACGCCAAGCATACTTTCAGTTACTGCGAAATCAATTCTTGTCTTTTGCGTCTCAGGGAAAATCTCCAGGAGAATAACGTTTTCAGGATCATGATTGGCAATGATAATCTCCTTTAGCTTTTGAAGATAGGCTTCATAAGATGGCTCACCCAACAGATATTGAAAATTAGGCATCACATTGAAATGCGCCTTGAATTGCTCGGACAAAAACGCCTGATAAGAAAATATTGAAGGAAAGCCTTGTAATTCAATCAATTGAGGAGTTAGTTCTCCCAGTTCGTTTTTGCAAATGGCAAAATCTATAGCCAGGAATGAGCTGTGCGCATTTTCGTTTGGAACATATTGATCGGCTGGTACGGCGCGATTGGTTTTCGAAACAAAATCAGTTGATCTCAGCGTTGCTATTATTTCTGCACATGCTTTTGTAATCTTTTCCTTTAAAAGTGCCGGCACAAAAACGGGACTTTCCGCTACACGGAATTCCAACTCTCCCGGAAAAGCGTTTTCTATGGAGGCGACAAATTCGACGTATTTCTCCTCAGTAAACGATTCATTGAATGCCTTTCGCGCTTGTTGATGCATGATTGAACAAGGATTGCCCTATTGGAAAGAAGTTTCCAGATTTTTCGAAAATGCCTCCGTTTTATCGAATTCACCTACCGCATTTTTCAGGAAAGTTGGAATGATAACAGACTCTGTCATCAGGATTTTGTCCGGATCATTCAGGTGAGCAATCATTTCGTTATATTTTGCTTCGCCATGGTTATTTACGATACTCGTTTTTTTGTCCTCTCTTAAAAAATACCGGAGCATACCTTCGGAATCAGCCTCTGGGTGAAACTGAGTCCCAATAATCTCTTTGGAAAACCGAATGCACATCACTGCCTGTTCGAGCTTTACATGCGGCCTGATCTTTTCGAGGCAGAGTACTTTTGCTCCAAAAAGCTCCAGAGCTGTTTGATTGGGCTGGGTAACCTGAAAATCCCTGGAATCGACAATCCAGAATGGATCCTGAAGTTTGTTCAAAGTTGGCTCTTTTCGTCCGGCGGGAGTTTTGTGCACCGGGAATGTTCCAAATGAGGTTTTTCTGCGTTTGCTAACGTGGGCCAGCTGCCAGTGAATACTTGCCATTTGAAACGAGTGACAGATCAAAAAAAGATGCTTCTTTGTCGTGTTATGCCGGTTTGAATTGTATTGAAGCAACTGATCTAGAAAGAAAAAGAACTTCCTTTCCCAGTTTTCACCTGTTGGCGCCGGATTCCCCGGTCCGCCCGTAGAAATATACGCATCGTAATCCATGCCCGGGACTTCCAGTTTCTGTCGCACATCAAAAACTGTGTAGGTGATCGATAATGGCTGATTAACACCAAATTCAGCGATAATCTTTTTTATACAACGCATCCCCTCGTTTTGAAATCCGTTGTACATGTCCAGAATCGCAATTCTAAATTCTCTTGAGCTATTCATTTTAGGGTTGCCTTAGCAATTTGCATTGGCTTTTTAGTTCTTACTAATGATCCTGATAATCTGATCGGGTTATCAGGAAATCAAAATAATCCGATTTTAGTTTCCGAAACAATATAATCTACTACAGCGTTTAAGTCACCTGTCTTCTCATAAACAGCGAGTTGACGGTCAGCACCGGTACCCATTTCGAGAATCTGATGAATGTATTCTATTTCTTTTCGACTGCCTAAATCGTCAATGACATCATCGATGAATTCAAGAAGCTCGACGACAAGGAGTTTGTATTCAACTTCTTCCTGCTTGCCAAAGTCGATTAGCTTTCCTTGTATCCCATATCTTGCCGCACGCCATTTATTTTCGTTGATTAGCATCCGGTGATAAGGCCTGAAACTCAAGTTAGACCGGTGGAGCTTGTGAATTTTTGCAACTAGCGCCTGCATAATTGCAGCAAGGCAGATCGTCTCGTCTGTACGCATCGGCACGTCGCACATTCTGAATTCAATTGTATTAAAAAAGGGATGGACGCGGATGTCCCACCAAATCTTTTTGCCGTTATCTATGCATTTTGTCTTGATCAGCAGGTTTACATACTCGTCATACTCGGCTGCGCTTGAAAAATGATCAGGAATGCCTGTTCGGGGAAATTTGTCAAAAACTTTCGAACGATAAGACTTGAATCCGGTATTACGACCGCACCAGAATGGAGAATTCGTGGATAACGCATAAATATGTGGTAGAAAATATCTTACCGCGTTCATAATCTCGATTCCTTCATTACGACTTTCTATGCCGACGTGCACGTGAAGTCCAAAGATCAGGTTTCCGCGTGCAACGTCACGCATTTCATCAATAATCTCGTCGTAACGGGGATCCGGGGTGATAAGTTGTTCAACCCAGTCAGCAAACGGATGTGTTCCAGCCGCCGCAACCTGTAGATTTTGCTTATCTGTCAGATCCAGGATCATTTTGCGAAGGTATGTGACTTCTTCCCTGGCTTCCTGCATATTATGACAAATATTGGTTCCTACTTCCACTACAGCCTGGTGCATTTCGGCTTTTACGCGTTCATTTAGCGTGATTTTGCCGTCTTCCACCAATTTGGACATATGTGAGCGAAGGTTCCGCGTAACAGGATCTATCGTTTGAAATTCTTCTTCAATTCCTAGTGTGAACGTGCGCATTTTTTTGCTCTTGATTGTTGGTGCTTACGATTACTTCTTTTTGGCTGACTTCGGCGCAGGTTTTTTCGTCGTTTCCGTCTCAGCCGCCTTTGGTGACGGAGTCTTTTTAGCTGGCGCCGCTTTTTTCGGTGGTGCTGGCGGCGCCTCGTTCACCGCAACAGTTTCAATTTCTTCGGCTGAAGTAGCTTCTGTCTGCTTAGCCGGTGCAGCTGTGTCAATGGATTTCTGACCCGCACCTGTTATAGCTTCACTGATAAATGTTCCCCAAGTTAAATTTGTCTGGCCCGGAACTTGTTTTTTTGCACGATCGATAGCCATGTTTGCCGCAGCTTCGACAACCCATTCGAAATTCTCATGACCAACTGAGTATACGTCTGCATCGGGGGCAGGATTACAGAAATCAATTGCGATTGGAACTCCATCACGTACTGCAAACTCTACGGTGTTGAAATCATAGCCTAATGCAATGTTGAGTTTAAGAACATAATCTTTTATGGTAGCAAGAAGTTTTTCTTTTTCTTCGCCGGAAACATGAAAGTCAGCGGCATACCTTAAATGGTGCGGATTTCGTGGCTCATACGGCATAATGAGAACGTCCTTTTGCCCGATGCAATAACATCTAACGTAGTCGTCAAACATAATTTCTTCCTGAAGCATCATGATCAAATGACCCGTTTCTTCATGTTTATTCCACATATCCTGTGGATCGCTCACTTTGTAAACACTTTTCCAGCCACCACCATCGTGTGGCTTCATGTAAGCAGGAAACCCAACATATTGAAACATCTCTTCCCATGCCAAAGGAAAAGCCAAATTGCGAAATGAGGTTTCTGTTGTGTCAATCGGACGCTCTTTGGACGGTATTAAAACGGTCTTCGGCACGGGAACGCCGATTTTTTCAGCCAGAGCATTGTTGAAAAATTTCTCATCTGCGCTCCACCAAAAGGGGTTATTGATTACCGCTGTTCCACTAAGAGCCGCGTTTTTTAGATATGCCCTATAGAATGGAACGTCCTGAGAAATACGATCAATGATCACTGCGTATTCAGTCGGATCCGCTTGTATGACTTTGTCAATGGTAACTGCTTCTGCTATGATATCTTTTTCACCTTTGCTATTTACACGGTCAATAAATGCCTGAGGGAAAGTGTTTTCCATTCCAAAAAGTATTCCTATTTTCTTCATAATAAGCTTTGAATTTGATGTTATATGAAAAGTATTTGTGATGAATTAATTTTCATGGGTCAATTATTACGGAAGTATCAGGCAAACAAATTTTAAATTTTCATTTCAATTGCAAATGGAAGGATCTCCCCTGTCCGGAATTACATAATCCTGGACAGGTAGTCGGGAAACATTTGGTTCCACAGGGGCCAGTCATGCTTGTCCCAACCACGGATATCAAGCCAGTGGTCTATACCTTTGGAGTTGAGAATGTCCGACATCTTTACATTACTATCCAGGCAAATGTCCCATTCGGAAGTACCGAGCACAATTTTCATGTGGTTGTATTTCCATCCTTGCTCGTTAGGCATATAGTCTACGGGATTATTAAAGTACACATTGTCGTCATAAAAACCATTCATAAAACTCCGAATGTCAAACGCACCACTCATACTAATCAGATAAGCCACCTTATCAGGGTGCTTAAAAGCGAAATTGGCAGCATGAAACCCACCAAAGCTACATCCCGCAACACCTATTTTGTCGACATGGCATTCGTTCCGGATATATGGTACTAGTTCGTTTGTTAAGAATTTGTCATATTGTATGTGATTGAGGACGCGATATTCGGGATTGAAATGTTTGGCATACCAGGATTCAGCATCAATTGAATCGACACAATACACCTTATATCTCCCTGATTCAACTAGCCCTCTGACCGATTCGATGAGACCCATATCTTTGGCCTGGAAATATCTCCCCAGGGTGGTAGGAAATAGCAGAATCGGATATCCCCAGCTTCCATACACCAATAAATTGATATCACGGTCGAGATGATGCGAATAATATTTAATGTGCTTTTCCTCCAAGGCCTTTGTTTTTAGTTGATATGGGAAAGTTACGAAACTAATTTTGAGAAGCAAATAAATGGATTGCGTATGGATTCCGATGAATCGCGTGGATAAAAAACGGGGGTTTGCCCTACTGAATCTGGTTTTTTTAAGGAACCGTTTTTGGGCAAATTGTTGATACTTTACATTGATCTTTGCGGATTGGGACAATCAGTAATATTGCCGATGCTTCGATTAAAGAGCTGATTGTAGTAACTTGCTGAATTATTTTAATTGAAATTGCAAATTTACACACCGTCTTTTGAGCTTTTCATCCGCATCAATGATCGAGATAACCATTCCTTCGGAAAATCTACATCGTTCCGTGTCGCTTTCTATCATATTACCGCAGCAGTACGACAAGTCGGGCTCTTACAAACTTCTATTGTGCAACGACGGACAGGATTTTCATGCGCTTGGCATGAGGAATCTGGTGCATTCACTTCAGAATAATTCGAACATGGAACAAGTACTGGTCGTTGGAATCCACGCCGATCATAATCGTTTACAGGAGTACGGTACAGCAGTAAAGCCCGATTACGCGAGGAGAGGAAGTCTTGCGGGCGAAACGACGCGGTTTGTTATTGAAGAGTTGCTACCATTTCTGGAACAGAATTATGCGATCACTAGATATGGAATCGTTTACGCCGGATTTTCTCTCGGAGGCTTGATGGCTCTGGATATTGCGTGGAATTGTAGCATGTATTTCTCGAAAGTAGCCGTGCTTTCGGGAGCATTGTGGTGGCGTTCCAGGGCAATTGAGGATGGGTACAATGGAGCCGACCGTATAATGCACGAACAAATAAAGGATTCGAATACAAAGCCTGCACTCAAGTTTTGGTTCCAAACAGGCACCCTGGACGAGACGGATGACCGTGATGGCGACGGAGTTATTGATTCCATACAAGATACTTTAGAGTGTATTTCGGAGCTGGAACAAAAAGGATACAAGTGGGGTAAAGATATTTGCTATGTCGAGGTGAAAGACGGCGAGCACAATATCAGGACATGGTCAGCTATTTTCCCTGATTTTTACAAATGGGCATTTCAAATTCAGCTCTGATCTTCAATCATCTATTGCAGCTGTGAAAGAAATGACATGGTGTCAACGGAATCAGCATAATCCAAAAGACCAGGTTCCTGGGCTGTTCCAAAAGGCAATGCGTTTTCCAGTTCGTGCGACCTGGAAATAACGCACTGAATTTTTTCCTGATTTTCAGTGATTTGATCCCGCACTTGATTTATGCTCTCATAAGTTTGGTAATAAACGACACTTATCGGTGATACAAATGCAGAATTTTCAGTGATCATCAAAAAGCCATTATCATAATGATGCGTACGGTTTATGAGTAGCACGGATTTATTGTATTCGTAATTATTGAAGTATTTGTGATGGTTAAGGCAAATCTGATCAAAGGATTGGATCGATTCGTAAAACTTGGTAAAATCATATCCTGAGGGTACAAAAAGGTGTGAGACATTGCGACATCCAAGTCCGAAATATTGGATCATGTCAGCACCGAGTTTGTAAAGATCTTCTGCACTTTCCTCGCCTGTGAGCAGGGCTACCGAGGTTCTGTTTTTACGGATGATGTTTGGCTTTTTGGAAAAATAGTAATGAAAATAACGTGCGGTGTTGTCGCTCCCGGTAGCAATATAAGCGTCAGCTTCATTTAGTCTTTCAACGTAGGTAATATAGTCTCTAAATGTCGGTTCAATTTCGATTAACTTATCGAAAAGTGCCCGAATCAGTATTTCGTCTTCTGAACTTAGCTTGGCAAGTAATGTATGTCCACTGATTAAAACGGCCAGGGCATCGTGAAATCCGACTGCAGGAATGTTTCCTGCCATAATTACCCCAATTTTCTTAGAGGTTTTTATCTCAGGATAGGTAGTGACCCAATCGAGGAGATAATTGTGATCCAGGTATTGACTGCCGATAGCAGAAAGGGATTTAAGGACATTCGGGACGGTGAACCAGTTGTTTTTTCTGTTGGCAGCAATGGCCAGTTCTTCGATTTCGGTTGTATTTTTTGGGTTTAGTAAGTGTTTTCCTAATTCGGTAAAAGCATTTATTCTGTTATTTCTTGATATCATTACAGGGAAACTATAAATAATTAAATTCGATATGCGCTTTTTTATTTTCTGATTGTCTGGAAACTTTAAATAGTTATATTTGTTAGTCTAAAAGAGGGAAAATAAGAACAAATATAAACAATCCGGCGACTATGGCTATAATGATAACCGATGAATGCATAAATTGTGGGGCGTGTGAGCCAGAGTGTCCCAATACTGCTATTTATGAAGGAGGTGTAGAATGGACTTGGGGCGATGGCACAAGTTTAGATGAGGTAGATTTTGGTGATGGGACTATTGTAAGTGGCAAAGAGAAGCAATCACCTGTTTCAGATGAATTCTATTATATAGTATCAGATAAATGTACAGAGTGTGTTGGTTTTCATGAAGAACCTCAGTGCGCGGCTGTTTGTCCGGTCGACTGTTGCGTTCCAGATCCAGATAATGAAGAAGAGGAGGACACTCTGATGGCAAAAAAAGCCTGGATGCATGGTGAGTAACAAGTAATTACAACAAAAATGATTAAGACGGCCCGCCAAAAGCGGGCCTTTTTTTATGTTTAAAATTTTTTAAAAATGGTAAAATAATAATATTGACCTGGTTCAGTGATGTTTTTTGTGTCTTTATAATATTTTGTAATTGTTTATAATTGCAAAATATTAATAGTGTACCTTTTTTTGTAAAAATGATCTATTTATGATTAAATTTTGATAAAAAATTGAATAAAAAAAGGAAAATTGTATTTTTTTGGATAAAATATTTTGATAATATTTGAATAATATAATTTTAGTACAATATTTGATGTATAATTGATCCCGGAAAGTTATTATCACTTAAACAGAATAAAATTATGAAAAAAGTCTATTGTGCAGTATTATCTTTAATGTTTCCATTATTGGGTTTTGCAAAGTCTGGTGAGGAAAAGAAAGCGAAGGTTGAGGAGGCAAATAAGGTAACTGAGGTAAAGGATGAAGAAGAGTCCAAAGGCGCATTTGCCTTTTCAGGTTATCTTGATTCTTATTACATGGCTAATTTCAATAAACCTGCTTCAAGGTCTAATTTAGGAGCTGCCGGAACAGCGAGAGTTTTTGATCAAAAATCGGGTCAGTTCCAATTGGGTTTGGTGCAGGCGAAGGGAGTCTATACCAACAGTAAGTCCGAAGCCGTAATGGATCTTACTTTCGGTCCGAACGCCAATCTTGGTAACTATGGCAATGGTGCTTTTAGTACTGCTTTTGCAATTAAACAAGCTTACTTTACCTATAAATTTACAGATAAGTTTTCTATGACCGCTGGTCAGTTTGGAACGCACATTGGTTACGAAGTGATTGACGCACCAGCAAACTTTAACTACTCTCTTTCAAATCTATTTAACAACGGACCTTTCTACCACACAGGTCTTAAAGCTACTTATGCATTTTCCGATAAAGCGTCCTTGATGGTTGGCGTAGTTAATAACGTAGATGGGCTGGGCGATAATAACCGCAAAAAGGGGATTATTAGCCAGTTGTATTTTGCTCCGGTTGAACATTGGAATGTTTACCTGAATTTCATTAACAGTAATGAAGCGAACCCAGGTGCAGACGGCAAAGAACCAAGTGCATTTTACCGCGTGTTTGACCTTACAACCAGTTATCAAATCACAGAGAAGTTCCTTTTAGGCTTCAACGCTGCATATGGAGCTCAAAAAGGAGACTATCAAGGAGCCGGAGGACCAACTGACTCGCAATCATGGGGTGGCTTTGCACTGTATTCAAATGTGGCTCTAAGCGATAATTTTGCTTTGGGAGCACGTTATGAGTACTTTAATAACGATAATGGTGTAAGAGGTTTGCTAGCACTGCCAGCAGGTGCGGACGGTGCAAAAATTGGTACCAAAGTTAATTCTGTTACACTTACAGGAAATATTACGCTTGCAGACGGGCATATTTTGTTGAAACCCGAATTACGCTTGGATGCATACCCAAAGGCTTCCGGTGCAAGGGCTTCACAGCAGTTTGAAGATTCTGATGGTAATTTCACTAAGAATAGTCAAACAACATTTGGGATGGCATTTATTTACAAATTTTAATCAAATACCTTCTTAATTAATTATAATCGTAATATCTACAACAATGGAAAAGCGTAATTATTTGCCACTAATTATTCTAATTGTAATTAGCTTGTTGGGCGCGTTCGTGCCTAGTCTGCCAACTAAAATTGTAACTGAAGGGCTGAATTCCGGTGACACCGCATGGATGCTGGTATCTTCAGCTCTTGTTTTGCTGATGACTCCCGGATTGGCTTACTTCTACGGAGGAATGGTAAACAACAAGAATGTAATCTCTACAATGCTTCAGAGCTTTATTGCGATGGGAGTAATCAGTGTATTATGGGTTGTGGTAGGGTTTAGCCTTGCATTTGGGGAAGACATTGGCGGATTTATTGGTAACCCCATGACTCACTTCATGTTCAAAGGCGTGTTGGATGGACCCATTTCCGGAACCATTCCTTTTGCCTTGTTCGCAATGTTCCAAATGAAATTCGCGGTAATTACGCCTGCTCTCGTTACAGGTTCAATGGCAGAACGTATTAATTTCCGTTCGTATGTACTTTTTATGATTCTTTTCTCACTTTTCATTTACTCTCCGCTGGCTCACATGACCTGGCACGTAGATGGCTTGTTGTTTAAAATGGGTGTACTTGACTTTGCTGGTGGAACTGTAGTACATATGTCTGCTGGATGGGCTGCACTTGCCGGCGCGCTTTATTTGAAGAGACGTAAATCATTGCTGGAGGATCATGTTTCACCACCTGCAAATATTCCTTTTGTTCTTCTTGGAACAGGTTTACTTTGGTTTGGATGGTTTGGATTTAACGCGGGTTCTGCATTGTCAGCTTCACCATTGGCGGTTTCGGCTTTCGCTGCAACGAATACTGCAGCTGGTGCTGCGGGTCTTGGATGGGTGTTATTTGATGTTGCGAGAGGTAAAAAGGTATCTGCACTTGGATTCTGTATTGGAGCCGTGGTTGGTTTGGTTGCTATCACGCCTGCTGCCGGTTTTGTAACTATTCCAGCTTCTATATTTATCGGAACTGTTGCATCTGTGATCAGTAACTATATTGCACATCTTCGTACACGTTCAACTTTGGATGATACATTGGACGTATTTCCTTGCCATGGAGTAGGTGGGATGGTAGGTATGTTGATGACAGGTATTTTCGCAACCAGCGCTATTAACCCATTGGTAACTGATCAGGGCTTGGCATTTGGTGAAACCAAACTTTTTATTAATCACGTAATTGCTTTGGTTGGCGTTTCGGTATTCGCATTTGGAGGATCATTGCTTCTTCTTAAAATTACTGACTTGATCCTGCCACTTCGTGTGACTGAGCAAGATGAAAAATTAGGTCTTGATGTTAGTCAGCATGACGAATTTCTTGTAGAGGCTTAAAAAATTAATTGGATATTATGTATTGTAAAAAAGCCCGGACCATATGGCCCGGGCTTTTTTTTATATTCAGGGTAACAAAACAATCCCTAACTATTTGGCTTTTAGTTTTTTGTGACAAAAATTAACCCCGAAAATGCCCATTGCTGGGATATTTCGGGGTTTTTGTTTATCTTAAGGTTACCAAGCTTTAA
>Ga0123337_10000325_pt1 | contig 85434 bp, 73 predicted proteins | sample frozenSSSSmetaG_FD_89792 | JGI IMG/M metagenome (GOLD analysis project Ga0123337, IMG submission 89792) | Glacier valley bacterial and archeal communities from Borup Fiord, Nunavut, Canada, to study Microbial Dark Matter (Phase II) -... | ecosystem: Environmental > Aquatic > Freshwater > Ice >...
AATACACGTCGCCTGTAGCCCATGCGATGGACTTGGAGGCGTAGTCATGCGTCAGACGGAACTGCATTTGTCCGAAGAGGATCGCGCGGCGATCGACGACATCCGAGCGAAGGGGCTGCATCAAGCGCGCGAAGTAAATCGAGCTCATGTCTTCGCCAGTTTGGATCAAAGCGTGCCGGAGGCGCAGATCAGGGCCGTGCTCGGGATTGGGCGTACGGCTGTATGGCGGACTCGTGCGGCGTATTTGCAGGGCGGAGTCGATCTGGCCGTGTTCGACATTGCGCGATCAGGCCGACCACCCCAATACGACACCGATGCCGAAGCTCGAGTGACGGCGCTGGCTTGCACGACCCCGCAAGAGGCACGGCAGCGCTGGACACTGGTGGAACTTGAACGTGTCGCGCGCCAGGAGCGAGGCCTGGGCAACGTGAGCCGAGAAACCGTGCGGCGCATGTTAAAAAAGACGACATCAAGCCCTGGCGCAGGTTGATGTGGTGCATTGGAGCGTTGACCGAAGGATACCGGTAGCGGATGTACGCCCTGCTGGAACTGTATGCACTTCCACTGCGCCCGGCTGAACCAGTCATCTGCATCGATGAGAAGAGCTTGGTCACAGCGCAGCGGGGCAAGATCGATTTCGTTGCCTTTGTCAGAGATCTGCTGACCAATACCTATGCCAAGGCACGCAGCGTTCACTTGGTGCTGGACAACCTGAACACTTACTTCCGCAAGTCGTTCGACGATGTCATGGGCAAGCGCGCGGCGGCCAAGCTCTTGCGTCGAGTCCAATTCCACTGCACGCCCAAGCATGCGAGTTGGCTGAACATGGCGGAAATCGAAATCGGCATTCTCAGACGGCAGTGCCTGGATCGACGGATCGCCAGCCGAGAGCTGTTGCAGACAGAAGTAGACGCCTGGCAAGAGGCACGAAACGCCGACGAGCGAACCATCGAATGGAAGTTCACCCGTCAAGATGCCGATCGCAAACTCAGTCGTCAATATGTTTCGACACTTGGGTGTTGATGTACTAGCGGATGGATCTATGTCTCGTGGAGGACAGGACAACCGCATGTCACGGTGAAAGCGCGCGCAATGTCGGATGCGCACGTGGCCCACCGCGCTCGCGGGCATGTTCAGGTTTGGGTCTAGTTGAATCTTAGACCGCAGACAATCCCGATACTGGGGTGTCTTCGACAAGTTCACCGCACTTGCGCGACAACAGGGCACGGTGTTGCGCGGCAAGACGCCGGATCTGGCGCAGCAGGACCTATGGGGCACTTCGCCATTCGCCAGCCGATGGTCCAGGCGCGGGCTCGCCCTGTTCGATCTTGGCATCGACGGCGAGTTCGAGGCTGCGACCTGGTCGCTCTCAGCGCACGGGACAAGTCGTGGAGGAGGCCGAGAACGAGTGGTCGCTCAACCGGCGCTACATGTGGGTTGAGAGCATTCCAGGCGCTTTTCGGCGCCCGGCGTTGGCGGAGAAACGGTCTTGCGCTACAAGGTGAATGGCAACGCCGAGATGACCGAATACGCATTGGTGCGAGGCCGCAGCGATGTCAGCCGCTGTGGCGCGAGCCCGCCTGAGAGCATGGTCCGGGAATCGTCGGCGACAGTGGTGAGCACAGTGATGTGCATCCCGTTCATGAGATCGAGTCGAATTCGACGGCTCCCATGGCGCTGCCATTCGTTGACTATCTTGGAGCAGACGATGGCAATGCGCAAGCGAGAAGAGGATCTGGTGTTTCCCAACGCGGCTGGCATAAATGTTGGAGGTTCGAGCCACTGGGTGGCGGTGCCGCGGCAATCCTGCGACGAGCCGGTACGAGAGCTCGGTGCGATGACGGACGAGCTGAACGCGATGGCCGACTGGCTGCTTGCGTGCGGGGTCGACACGGTGGCGCTGGCGTCCACCGGTGTTTACTGGATCCCGGTGTTCGAAGTGCTGGAGCAGCGCGGCCTGAAGGTGTTTCTGGTCGACGCGCGGCAGATGAAGTACGTGCCCGGGCGCTAGAGCGACGTGCGGGACTGCCAATGGTTGCAGAAGTTGATGAGCCTGGGGTTCTTGCGCGCGGCCTTTCGGCCCACCGACGAGGTCTGTGTGGTGCGTGTTGTGGCCCGCCAGCGCGACGTGCTGCTGGCCGAGCAGGCAAGCTGGGTGCAGCGCATGCAAAAGGCGCTGGTGCAGATGAACATCCAGCTCACCGAGGTGCTCAGTGATGTCATGGGCCTGACCGGCCAGGCGATCATCCGCGCCATCGTGGCCGGCGAGCGCGACCCGAAGGTGCTGGCCCGCCACCGGCACAGCCGCAAGGCCAGCGAGACGGAGATTGCCAAGGCCTTGACGGGCAATTGACGCGACGAGCATCTATTCGTGCTGCGCCAGGCGCTGGCGATGTACGACGACATTGCCCGGCACCTTGGCGAGTGCGACGCCAAGCTGCAAGGACTTCTGAGCCAGCTTGGGGCGTCCAGGGTCGATCTGGGCAAGACGCCGCGCGCGGGCAGCAAGACGCGGGCGGAGTTTGATGTGCGTCAGATTCTGGCCAACTGAACAGGCGTCGATCTCACGCGCATCAACGGCCTGGGGCTGGCTGCGGTGATGAAGATTGTCTCGGAGGTCGGCCCGAACTTGAGCCGCTTCGCCAACGTCAAGCACTTCTGCTCGAGGCTGGGCCTGTGCCCGGGCACGAAGATCAGCGGCGGCAAGGTGTTGTCGGCCAAGACCAAGCGATCCGCCAATCGGGTACGACAGGCGCTGAAGATCGCGGCGATGAGCCTGTCGCACAGCGACTCTGCGCTGGGCGCGTTCTATCGCAGGCTGTCTGGCCGCATGGACAAGCCGCGTGCCAACACCGCAACGGCCCACAAGCTCGCGCGGATGGAGTACTTCATGCTGACCCGCGGCGAAGCATTCGTTGATCAAGGTCAGCAGCGCTACGAAGAGCAACAGCGCGAACGCAGCATCGCCGCCCTCAAGCGCTGCGCCGCCGCGCTCGGCTTCGCAGTCATGCCAACACCCACGCCAGCATGAAAACGCCCCTCAACCCATTTTGTTTCTCATGAGGCTGCAAACGCTCAGCGATACTCTTTCCACTCGGCTGACTGGTGTGACCCGCTGAGTACCGCGCATCTCAGCCCGTCCGGGCTGTGGACTTACACCATCACGCGGGACACGGCCCGCCATGCGACCGGCAGCTGGGTGGGTGTCCCCCCGGGGGGACACACGTCTCTCCGAATCAACCCGAATGCGAATGTTGCCATGCACTTTGATCTTGTCGATCTGCGCCTGATGGTGCGAGTTGCCGAGGCCAACAGCCTCACCAAGGGCGCAGAGGCTTCGCACATCTCCCTTCCCGCCGCAAGCACGCGCATCAAGAACCTGGAAGACAGCATCGGGGCCAAGCTGCTGTATCGGACGAGCCAAGGGGTCACCCTCACACCACCCGGTCAAGCCCTGGTCCACCACGCACGGCTGATGCTCGGCCAGATCGAACACCTTCGCGGTGACCTTCAGGAATATGCGAAAGGGATCAAGGGTCACCTGCGTGTCTTTGCCAACACCACCTCCCTGGGGGAGTTCCTGCCGCCGGTGCTCAAGGCCTACCTTCTGGCTCATCCCGACGTGAACATCGATTTGCGTGAGCGCCTCAGCCACGACACCGTGCGGGCCGTCTCCGAGGGGCAGACGGATATCGGGATCGTGGCGGGAAGCGTGCGCACGGAGAATCTCGAGGTGATCCCGTACCGCAAGGACTACCTGAGGCTCGTCGTCCCCCGCTCGCATGTGTTGGCGAAGGAGTCGGCCGTGGACTTCGAGCAGACGCTCGATTTCGACCATGTCTGCCTGAGCGAGGCCAGCGCCATTCACACGTTCTTGCGCCAAGTTTGTGAACAGCAGCACCGGCAAATGCAGATTCGGATTCAGGTGGGCAACTTCGAAACCGGTTGCAGGATGATCGAGGCGGGAGTCGGTGTGGGCATCCTGCCGGCGTCGGCGGCCGAACGACACGCCCGCTCCATGGACATCACGTTGGTGCCGCTCAACGATTCCTGGGCATTGCGGGCCCAGCAGATTTGCGTTCGCAGTCTGACTGCACTGCCGCATTTCGCCCGCGATCTGGTCGAACTGCTGGTGCAGGACGCCAAGCTCGCTGAGCGTTGAGTGCTCTCGCCAACGCCGCGCGTTTCAGCGAACGGGCATGAAGCTCAGGTTGAACGCGCGCTCGATGAACCACATCAGCGCAAGCGCGGCGATCAGCGCAGAGCCGTTGCGAACCACCACCCGCCGGTACCAGGTTCGCTCACGCACGGCATAGGCCAGCGGCAGCAGCGTGGTGACCACGGCCAACTGACCCAGTTCGATGCCTACGTTGAAGGCGACCAGGGTCGGGAGCAGGCCGGAGGCCGTCAGGCCCAAATCGTCGATCGCCGAGGCGAACCCGAAACCGTGAATCAATCCGAAGGCGAACGCCGCCTGCCAGCGTCGAATCTGCGACACGGGGCGCAGGTTCAGCGCAGCCGCCACCATCACCGAGGCGGCGATCGCCGATTCGGTCAAGCGCGCCGGCAGGCTCACCCAGTGCAGCGCGGCCACCCCGAGCGTGATCGAATGCGCCACCGTGAAGGCGGTGACGACCTGGGTCACGTCGATCAGTACGGGCCGCAGGGCACTGCGGCCCGGCGTGGCGCGCGCCTGCACGGCCGGCAGGAGCAGGCACAGCAGGAACAGCAAGTGGTCGAAGCCGGTCCAGATGTGCCCCACGCCCGAGCGCACGTCGGCGGCGGCGCGCTCCCAGACGCTCGCCTGCTGGAGCGTGAAACTTTGCTCCGGGCTGTCGGCGGTAAACACCGCCGGCCGCACCAGTGGGCCGGCCTGCAACTTCATGAGCGCCTGATGGCGCGGATCGATTTCGAAGAGCCGCCGACAGTCCACGGTGAGCTGGCGCGGCGGCTCGTTGCAGCGGGCGCTGAGATCGAGCACCAGCAGCAACGCTCCATCGCGCTCTGCGAGCGCGGCCGTGGGCGAGCCCGCCAGAGGACAGGCCGTGCCATCGCCGCGCAGTTGCAGGCGCGATGCCAGGCGTGCGGCCAGTTTCGGCCGCGCCGCCAGCCAGGTCCGGGCGGCCGCCGCATCGGTCAACTCGGCGGCGCCGGGCTCGGTGCCGGCGAGGTCGTGCAGATCGATTTGCCAGTGGCCGCCGATGCGCTCGGCGTCCACTGACAGATCAAGGTAGCTCTCGCCACCGCGGTGGGCGTCGGCCGGTGCGCCGACCAGCAGTGCGACCAGCAGCGGGGCCAACCGCGTGCGGGCCCAGCGACTCATCGAGGCGAAGACGGGACGCTCGATGGCGGCAGAGCGGCCGGGCCGACATCCGCTCGAGCGCTCGCTGGCGCCAGCAGCGAGAGCAAGCCGGTGGCGTGGTAGTTGGGCACGGTGTGCAGCTGTTTCGTCTGCGGCACATGCACGTAGCGGCTCAACCCATCCGCGGCCAGGTCGCCGAACTCCAGGGTCAGCAGGGCGCGTCCGTCGCGCCCTTGCACCAGCGCGATCAGCGCCGGATTGGCCAGGCCGAAGTTGCCGGCGTGCTCAGGGTCGGCCGGCCAGCTTCGCTCGATGCGGGCGCGCGACAACGTGGCCAACACACGGCCGATCCGCTCGGATTCGTCCGCATCGATGCGGTGAGCGTGATCGGCGCTCTCGCCGGCCATCACCGCATGGCGGAACCATCGGCCCTGCGCGTCGCGCTCGAAACGCATGCGCTGGCCTTGCTGCAGCAGTTCCACCGCCGACCAGTCGGCCAGCGGTGCGCTCAGCAGCATGAGCGTTGCGTCGGCGGCATGCTCGTCATGGCCGGCGCCCTCATTCGGCATGCCCAGCTGCCAGGCGATCAGCGCCAGCGCCGCCACCAGCAGCACCGCCCAGCCCACCAGCGATCGCCAGCCGCGTGCGGCCATTACCCGCGGCGCCGGCGCCACCATGCCACCAGCGACAGAACCAGTGCCAGGGTCGGCATCACCACGGTGCTCAGCAGGAAGGTGGCACGCATCTGGTTGTTGGTCATCTGCACGCGCGGCAGCTCGTAGTTGCGTGGCGTGATGTCGATCAGGCGGTCCTGCTCGGCCAGGTAGCTCACTGCGTTGAGGAACAGAACGCCGTTGCCCAGCACGTGAAAGAAGGAGTTGGTGGCGAAGTCGCTGTCGCCGACCAGCAGCAATTCGGCACGGCGCTCGCCATCGCCGGCGGACTGGCCGGGCAGGCGCCGCGTGGCCAGGCCGGCGATCGTCTGCGCACCGCTGTCAGGCGGCTCGATCGATCCTTGCGGGCCTTCGGCGCGGGCCGAGTCGCTGGTCTGCACCAGCGGCGTCAGCCGCACCTCGGCCCCGCCACCGGGTACCGGCAGCGGGGCCAGCGCAGCAGCGCCGGGGAAAAAGCTCAGCGGCAGGTTGCGGGTGATCTTGTGCTTCGGGTAGCTGCTGATGGCGGGCGTCGCATCGTCGGTCCAGTAGTGGCTCTTGGGGTCGAGCACCCGCTTGGGCTCGACCTGCATGCGGAACTCCGCGAACAGCGGCCGCAGCCCTGTGGCCACGAAGGGGTCGACGAGCGCCATCACCCGGCCGCCGGCGAGGGCCCAGCCGCGCAACCGCTCGACCTCGGCGGCCTCGAAGGGCTGTTGCGGCCCGGCGATGATCACGACGGCGCAGCCCTCCAGCGCGTTCGGCCCGCCCACCAGCGAAAGGCCGCGCACGGTGTAGCCCAGCGTCTGCAGCGCGTCGCGCGCCATTCCCATGCCGTGGCGTTCGTGGACCACGACCGAACGGCCGCCCGAGCTGTGGGAATGGCCGCTGCCCATGTCACCCTCGAAATGATCGTGGGTCGACAGGCTCTGCGGGTCGGCCTCGGCATGGCCTTCGGTGAAGCACAAGGTCTGGTCTCCGCGCGCGGTGACGCGGATCAGGCCGTTGGTGAAATCGGTCTCCGAGCCACCGTTGACGACCACGCGCCGGCCGCCCGACTCGAAGATCGCCGTGCCGGCAAACTGCACCTGCTGACGGCGCGCTTCGGCCGGGTCGAAGGCCGGGTCGAAGGCCTTGATGCTGAGCTGCGGCGTCTGCGCGGCGTATTGACGCAGCAACGCCAGCGCGTCGTTCATCTCCTTGCTGCGCAGGTCGTAGAAGAACGTGACGCTGACTGGCACCGTCAGCTGGGTCAGCACCTGGCGCGTCTGCGGTCCGATGGAGTAGACGCCGCCGCTGGTCAAGTCGACACGCAGCGGGTGTTGCACCGCCCACAGGTTGACAGCAGCGGCGGCCGCGACGATGGCCAGGGCCGGCAATGCCAGCGTCAGGCGCGACAGCATGGAGCGACTCAAGCGCGCCTCGCTTTCAGGCCGAGCGTCGTCAGCGCCAGCATCACCCCGATCACGCTGAGAAAGTACACCACGGTTCCGAGGTTGATCACGCCGCGGATCACGTCAACGTAGTGCACCGAGAACGAGAGGTGCAGGAACAGCCCGCGCAGGCCGGGCAGGGTATCCAGCGCCGACGCATAGTCGGCAAACCACAGGAGAGTCAGCACGCCCCAGGTCAGCAGCGCGGCGATGATCTGGTTGCTGGTGAGCGAAGACACGAACATGCCCACGCCCATGAAGGCCGCGCCCAGCAGGGTGATGCCCAGATAGCCGCCGACGATGGGCCCGAGGTCAGGCTGGGCGTACAGCACCAGCGGCAGCACCGCCGTGGCGGTGCCGGCCAGCATGGTCAGCAGCATCACGAACGCGGCGCCGAACTTGGCGACGACGATCTGCCACTCGGCCAGCGGCAGCGACAGCAGCAGTTCCATGGTGCCGGTCTTGTTCTCTTCGGCGAACACGCGCATTGTCACGAGCGGCATCACGAGCAGCAGCAGCAGGCTCATGTTGTGAAAGCTGCCCACCATCTGCGCGACGTTGACAAAGAACAGCCCGAAGCTGAAGAACCAGCCCGACAGCGCCCAGAACACCGCCAGCAGCACGAAGGCGATGGGCGTGGCGAAGTATTCGCGCAGCTCCTTGACGAACAGGGCCTTCAACGCCGTCACGTCGTCACCCCGTCGGTGCGCGGCGCGGCGTGCACCCGTTGCTCGCGCCGCATCGCTGCTATGAAGCGTTCTTCGAGGCTGTCGCGGTGGACGGCAAGCGAAAGCAGCCGCGCCTCCACCAGCACCGCGCGCGCCAGCGCGTCGGCCACCTCCAGGCGGGTACCGCTGCAGCGCACCAGCACCGTCTCGCCCTCGGTGCGGACTTCGGCGTCGTGGACTCCAGGCACGGCCTGCACAAGGGCCAGCGCGCCGGCGCCGTCCACGCCGTCCAAGCGCAGCTCGAAGCGGGGTGTCGGCGCAGCGTCGCCCAACTCGACGATGCGTCCGTCGTGCAGCACCAGCACGCGGTCGCACAGCGCAGCCACCTCCTGCATCAGGTGGCTGCAGAACACCACCGCACGGCCTTGGCTGCCGGCTCGGATCAGTGCCCGCGCCTCCACCATCTGGAGGGCGTCGAGGCCGTTGGTGGCCTCGTCGAGCAGCAGCACCTCGGGCCCGGCCAGTGTGGCCTGAGCGAGGCCGACGCGCTGCCGGTATCCCTTCGACAAGGTGCCGATGATCTTGCGGGTGACGTCGGTGAGGGCGTAGTCCTGCATCGCCTGATCCACCGCGCGGCGCCGGGCGGTGCCGGAGAGCCCCTTGGCCGCGGCGACGAAATCGAGATAGTCGGTCACCCGCAGGGCGTCGTAGAGCGGGGGCTTCTCCGGCAGGTAGCCGATGTGGCGGCGCGCGGCCAGCGAACCGCTGCCCAGCGGCTGGCCGCAGACCCGCACCTCGCCGCCGTCGGGCGACAGGAATCCGGCGATCAGCCGCAGCGTGGTGGTCTTGCCGCAGCCGTTCGGGCCGAGCAGGCCGACGATTTCGCCGCGCTGCACGTTGAAGCTGACGCCCTTGAGCACAGGGTGTGTGCCGTAGCGCTTGCGCACATTCAGGAACTCGACACTCGCAGACACGTGGGGCGACCTCGTTCGAAATCAAACCATGCCGCAGCCAGCCCAGACGTGGAACGACCCGCCAGCGGCAGGTCGTTCTCGCACGGCGCACAGGGTGCGCAGACCGGGCTTACTCGAAGACCTTGCCCTTGTGCTCTTCGAACTGGGCCGGCTCGTGGCTGTACCAGAGCTGGCCGTTGCGGGTGTCGCGCATCTGCTTGAGCCGGTCGATCGAGCGCATCGATTCGTTTGCGCTCCAGGTGATTCCGGGCACTACGCCTTTCTCGTTCTCGGCGGTGTAGACCGCATCGCCCGACATGATCACGTAGCCGGTCTTGGGGAGCTTGAGCATCAGCGACTGGTGGCCTTGCGTGTGGCCCTTGGAATCGAGGATGGTGACCGTGCCGTCGCCGAACAGGTCGAAGTCGCCGTTGAGCTCGAGGAAGTCGAAGTCGCGCGTGGTGTCGAAGTCTTTCATCACGAACGCGGCGCGCTGGAACTTCTCAGGCCACCACGCGTTTTTCAGCTCGGCGTTCTGCACCACATGCCGAGCCTTTGGGAACATCTTGATGTTGCCGGCGTGGTCGAGGTGGAAGTGAGAGTAGATGACATACTTGACGTCGTCCGCCTTGAAGCCCAATTTCTGGAGTTGGCGGTCGATCACCTCGTCGCGTGTTTGCTGCGCGTTGAACGCACCGCACAGTCCGGCGCCCCAGTAGGACGCGCACTGCCCGTCGGACACCGCCACGTTGTTGCCGGTGTCGAACACAATGAGGCCACGCGGATGCTGAATGATGTGCATCGTCACCGGCGCCTTCACCTTGGTGCCGACGCCGCTCATCGCCGTGAGGAAGCCTTTGTCGAGCTCGATGTAGCCGCTCGAGACCTGCCACAGCTTGATCGATTGGGCCGATGCGATCGTGCTGACGACGCACAGCGCGGTTGCGCCAGCCGCCGTCGCGAGAAGTCTGAGCAGCTTGGTTTTCATCCGTCTCTCCTGCAGGTGATGGGGACCGTCGATGGCGGTTGCGTGTGCGGTTGCTGCGGCGGATGCAAGGCGTGATTTACCACACGCTACAGCCGAGAGTGCATAGTCTATTCAGATGCCGCAGCGGGCGGGTTGCAAATTGTCGAACCCCGCGTTAACCACTATGTCGGGCTCGCGCGCCGGCCTGTGTCACGGGTTCATGACGCAATGGCCACCTACCACGCGTAAACCCTTCTTAACTCAGAGAGAAGCCGCGGTTCATGCTTTGCAAATTCCAAGGATGATGTTCGGCGCCGATACTTTTTGGCGGGGTTGAACGCCGTGATGAACCCATATGAACAGGAGACGAACCCAATGAAACCAGTCCGACTGATGTTGGCCGCCGTAGCCGTTGTTCTGATGAACGGGCTGGCCGTTGCTCAAGACAAGCCGGCCGAGTTGAAGATCGGGATCACGACCTTCACCTCGGGCGCCGCGTCGGTATTCGGTACGCCCGCCAAAGCCGCCGCGGAAATTTTGATCGAGGAGATGAATGCGGCCGGGGGCATCGGCGGCGTCAAGGTCGTTGCGACGTTCATCGACGAAGGTGTCGGCGGCGACAAGATGCTCAGCGAGTACCGTCGTCTGGTGCAGGAGCAGGGCGTTCGCACCATGCTGTCTGCGATCTCCAGCGGCAACTGCAACATCGTGGCGCCGGTGGCCGAGGACCTGAAGGTACTCAACGTGATGTGGGACTGCGGTACCGAAAAGGTGCTCGAGGCCAAGCGCTACAAGTACGTGGTGCGCACCCAGGGCAACGCCACCACGGAGATGGTCGCCACCTTGTTGTACCTGCTGAGGACCAAGCCCAACTTCAACACCATTGCGGTCGTCAACCAGGACTACGCCTGGGGCCGCGACTCGTGGGAAATCTTCCTCAGCGCGCTCAAAGTCTTCAAGCCCGACGTGAAGGTCGTGGCCGAAATGTTTCCCAAGCTCGGCGCCGCGGATTTCTCGACCGAGATCAGCCGGCTGCAGGCGTTGAAGCCCGACGTGGTGCTGAATACGTCCTGGGGTGGCGACCTCGACACCTTCGTCCGGCAAGCCGGCCAGCGCGGCCTGTTCACCCAAGGCTCGCTCTACGTTCTGCCCTTGCTCGAGAGTTCGCTCGAGCGGCTCGGCGCTGCGGTACCCGACGGCATCATCGCCGGCGGCCGGGGCGAGCACTACTGGGCGCACCCCGAGACCAAGGACGATCCCAAGCACAAGGACTTCGTCGCCAAGTTCCGCGCCAAGACCGGCGCCTATCCGATCTACCCGACCTACCACATGGCGCAGGCGCTGGTCGGCCTGAAGACCGGCTACGAGTCCGCGATCAAGGCCAATGGGGGCAAATGGCCCGGGCCCGAGCAGGTGGCCGAAGCCATGCGCAAGTCGACCTTCAAGGCGTACGGTGGTGAGATCAAGATGCGCGAAGACGGCCAGGGCCTGGAAGACCAACTGCTCGGCATCACCAAGCGCGTACCGCAGTACCCGTTCGCGGTCATGGACAAGATGATGTTGGTGCCAGCCGACATGGTCACCGCGCCGGTGGGTCAGATGTCTCTCGAGTGGATCAAGACCATCAATCCGGCGATCCTCAAGAGCGACCGGCTCAAGTCCTACGACTTCAAGTAGGCCGCACGCCCTTCCCGGTGTCGGGAAAGGCATCAAGCGCCGCCTCCCATGGACGCAAGCCTGATCGCTCTGGCGCTGATGGACGGCGTGTCGTACGCGGCATTGCTGTTCCTCGTCGCCCTCGGCCTGACGCTGATCTTCGGCGTCATGCGCATCCTCAACATCGCCCACGGCAGCTTGTATGCATGGGGGGGCTACTTCGCCGCCACTCTGGGGCTGGCGATCACCCGCTTCGCGCTGCCGGGCTGGTTGGCGCTGCCCGCGCTGTTCGTCGCGGCCATCGTGATCGGTGGCTTGCTGGGCACCGTGCTGGAGTGGGCCCTGCTGCGCCGCATTCTGGACAAGGACCCCATCCTCCAGTTGCTGGTCACCTTTGCGGCGTTCATGGTTCTCGAGGATCTGCAGCGAATGATCTGGGGTGTCCAGCCGGTCTTTGTTTCGGACGTGGTGAACCAGCTGGGAACGATCAGCGTGGCCGGTGTCACCTACACCCGCTACCAACTGCTGGTTCTGCCGTTGGTCGCGATCGCGGCTTTTTTCGGGCTGCGCTGGTTTCTCGGCCGTACCGCGTTGGGTCGTCAGGTCACAGCCGTCACGCACAACCGCGAAGTGGCGACTGCGATGGGTGTCAACACCAACCGCGTCACCTGGTTGACCATCGCCCTGGGCGGCGCGCTCGGCGCGTTGGGCGGCGCCCTGGCGTCGCCCACGACCTCGTTCACCCCCGGGATCGGGGCCGACATGATGGTGCTGTCGTTCGCGGTCGTCGCCACCGCCGGACTGGGCCAGATCGGAGGGGCCGCGTTGGCAGCCTTGATGATCGGCCTCGCTCGCTCCTTCGCGGTGTACCTGCTGCCCGAAGTGGAAGTGCTGATGCCCTACCTCATCATGGTCGGCGTGTTGCTGATTCGGCCCGAAGGCCTGTTCTCCACGGTCGCAGCGCGAAGGATCTGACATGGGATCGCCTCGCCTGCGCTTGTTGGTGGTGGCCCTGCTGGGCCTGGTACTGGCGCTCACCTTGAGCCTGCCGTGGCTGAAGACACCGGTGCTGCTGGCGCTGTCCAACGGGCTCGCGGTGCTGGGCGTGATCGTGCTGATCCGCGCTGGGCAGGTGTCGTTCGGGCATGCCATGTTCGCTTGCCTGGCGGGCTACGGCGTGACCTTCATGGCGCGGGCCTGGCACCTGGATGCGTTGCTGCTGGTGGCGCTCGGTACGGCCGGCGCTGCCTTGTTCGGCGCGCTGATCGGTGTCTTCATGGTGCGCTACCGCGGCATCTTCTTCGGCATGCTGAACCTCGCCTTCTCAATGGTGCTGTTCTCGATGCTGGGCAAGTTCGGCGGCCTGACCGGCGGCACCGATGGCCTTCGCTTCGATCGGCCGACCATCGGCTTTGTGCACCTCGAGCGTGAAGGCTTCGAGACCGCGCTGCTCTTCCTGGCCCTGGCCCTTGCGGTGCTGGCGGGCCTGGCCGTGCAGCGCTACTTCACAAGCGTCAACGGCCAGGCACTGGCCGCGATCAAGACCAACGAAACCCGTCTCGAGTACCTGGGGATCTCCGCGAAGCGCGTGTTCTGGGGCGGCTATGTGCTGTCTGCTGCCATGTGCGGGCTGGGGGGCAGTCTCTTCGCGTTGGCACAAGGTCTGGTGACGCCGGAGATGGGCTACTGGGTGCGCTCCGGAGAGGTGGTCTTCATCGCCATCCTCGGGGGTGCCGGCCACGCGGTGGGCGCATTCATCGGGGCCTTCGTGTTCGAGTTCGTCAAGCTCTATGCCGCTGCGCTGTTGACGGGCGCCTGGCAGCTGGCGCTGGGGCTGGTGCTGATCGTGATGGTATTTGTTGCACCGACGGGAATCTTCGGCCTGATGGAAACGCACTTGCGCGCCAAGGCAGCGCCACGATGACCACCGTTCCAAGGGGCCTTCTGAGCACCCGCGGCCTGTCGCTCAAGTTCGGCGGCGTGGTCGCTGCCGATGGCATCGACTTCGACCTGATGGCTGGCGAGCGGCTTGCCGTGGTGGGTCAGAACGGCGCCGGCAAGACGACGTTCATCAACATCTGTACCGGCTACATCAAGGCGACAAGCGGACAGGTGTTCTTCGATGGCGCCGAGGTGACGGGCCAGAGCCCGCGCGCCATCACGCGCCGGGGGCTGGGCCGCTCGTTCCAGTTGCCGCAGCTGTTCACCGAGCACACGGTGCGGCAATGCCTGCTGCTGGCCGCATCGGCCGTCCAGCGAAAAACCGGTCTCTGGCGAGCGCTGGACCAGGCGGTCGATGCCGACGAAGTCGACGCCACCCTCGAGTTGCTGCAGTTGAGCGGTCGCGCGCACGATCTCTCCGGGTCTTTGCCCGAGGGACAGCGCAAACTGCTGGATGTGGCCATGGCATTGGTGCTGCGCCCCAAGCTGATGATCATGGATGAACCGACCAGCGGGGTGTCCAGCGACGAGAAGCACCAGTTGATGGAAGTCCTGATGCGCGCCCTCGACGAGCGCAAGGTGACCAGCATCTTCGTCGAGCACGACATCGATATCGTGCGCCGATACGCCACCCGGCTAGCGGCCTGGATCGCCGGCAAGGTCGCCGCAGATGGCAAGCCCGAAGAGGTGCTGCGCGATCCGATTGTGATCAAGAACGTGGTCGGGGAGTGACCCATGCTGGTTCTTGAGAACGTCTCGACCACGATCGCCGGCATCTCGGTGCTGCGAGGCATCAGCACCAGTCTCACGCGCGGGTCGACGGTCGCCGTCGTCGGCCGCAATGGTGCAGGCAAGACCACGCTGTTGCGGCTCATCATGGGGTTTCGCCCGGGGCACGACGGCCGTGTACTGCTGGACGGGCAGGATCTGGCGACCGTCCCGGCGCGTCTGCGCGCCAAGCTCGGGATCGGCTACGCACCCGAAGATCGCGTGATGTTCCCTTCCTTCAGCGTCGAGGAAAACCTGCGCTTTCCGTGCGAGGTCATCGGCATGTCCGCACGCGCCGTCGCTCAGCGCCTGGCTCAGACGCTGGACATCGTTCCCGAACTAAAGGCGATGTTGGCGCGCTCCGGGGCTGCGCTCTCGGGCGGACAGGGCAAGATGGCTGCGCTCGGACGGGCCGTGATGGCGGGCGAAAAATTCGTGCTGTTGGACGAGCCGTTCCAGGGTTTGGCCCCTGTGCTTGCGCAGCAGTATTCCGCTTCGCTGCACCGACTTCACCAAGCGCGGCCCGAGCTGTGCGTAGTCATCACCGAATCGAACCGCAGCCTGCTCAAGGACATACCGACGAAGACGCTGGTGCTGGAGCGCGGCGAACTGCAAGGTGTCGCCTCGACACCTGCCGCGATCCATTGATTTTCCCCAACGACACAGGAGCGCCTGCCATGGCCCACCACTTTATCAATGGCCAGTGGGTGGCCGCGAGCAACGGCGAAACCCTTCCAGTGATCGATCCCAGCACCGGAGAAGTATTCGATCAACTGGCCCGCGGCAACGCGGCCGACATCGACAAGGCCGTCGCAGCCGCCCGCGCAGCGTTGAGTGGCCGGTGGGGCAAGCTCACCGCCACGGAACGCGGTCGCATCCTGCAGAAGATGGGCGTGTTGATCCTGGCCCGGTCCGAGGAACTCGCCCAACTGGAGTCCCGCGACACGGGCAAGCCCATCGGCCAGGCGCGCAACGACATCGTCGTGGCCGCCCGCTACTGTGAGTTCTACGGTGGTGCGGCCGACAAGGTCCACGGCCAGGAGATCCCGTACCTGAGCGACTTCCAGGTCGTCGTCGTTCGTGAACCCTATGGCGTGACGGCCCACATCCTGCCGTGGAACTACCCCGCGCAAATGTTCGGACGTTCGGTGGTGCCCGCGCTCGCGATGGGCAACGCGGCCGTTCTCAAGCCCTCGGAGGACGCTTGCATGACGCCGCTGGCGTTCTGCAACATCGCCAAGGAAGCCGGTCTGCCGGACGGCGCGCTCAACGTGGTGACCGGTCTGGGCGAGGAAGCCGGTGCCGCGCTGACGGGCCATCGCGACATCGATTTCGTCACCTTCACCGGCAGCCCTGAAGTCGGCACGCTGGTGCAGAAGGCGGCGGCCAATCGCACCTTGAAGTGCGTGCTGGAACTGGGCGGCAAGAGTCCGCAAATCGTGTTCGAAGATGCCGATCTGGACCGCGCCGCCACCTTCATCCTCAAGGCCATCACCCAGAATGGCGGGCAGACCTGCTCCGCGGGCAGCCGCCTGCTGGTGCAGCGTTCGATCTACGACAGCTTCATGGCCAAGGTTGCCGAGCGATTCGCGCTCAGCGTTGCCGGAACGCCCGCGCAGGACAGAGACTGCGGCCCGCTGATCAATGCCGCACAGAAGGACCGGGTCGAAGGTTTCATCCGGCGCGCCAAGGGAACCGGGATCCCCGTCCTCGCACAGGGGAAGGTGGCGGATGGCGTGCACCCGGGCGGGTTCTATGTCGCACCCACCTTGTTCGGCGCCGTTCCGCGCGACCACCAGTTGGCCTGCGACGAGGTGTTCGGGCCGGTGTTGTCGGCGATGCCCTTCGACGACGAGGAAGACGCCATCGCTCTGGCCAACGCCACCGACTTCGGCCTGCTTGCAGGCATCTGGACCCGCGACGGGGGTCGACAGACCCGCGTGGCCAGACGCATGAAGTGCGGCCAGGTCTACATCAACACCTATGGCGCCGGCGGTGGCGTCGAGCTGCCCTTCGGCGGCGTCAAGCGCAGCGGACACGGGCGCGAGAAGGGCTTCATGGCGCTCGAAGAATTCTGCACGGTAAAGACAGTCGTCCAGTACTACGGCCAATAGGAGAGACAGCATGAAACTGCAAGACAAAGTCGCCATCGTCACCGGAGCCGCCAGCGGTTTCGGCGCGGAGATTGCACGCCAATATGTCGCTGCGGGCTGCAAGGTCGCGGTGGCCGACATCAACGAATCGGGCGCGAACGATGTGGCCGCCTCGCTCGGAGCGAACGCGATCTCGGTGAAGTGCGATGTCACCCGGCGCGCCGACATCGATGCGCTCGTCGCGGCCACGCTCAAGGCCTTCGGCAAGCTCGACATCGTCGTCAACAACGCCGGCTGGACGCACAAGAACCAGCCCTTGCTCGATGTGACCGAGGCCGAGTTCGACAAGGTCTACGACATCAACGTGAAGAGCATCTTCCACATGACCAACGCCGTCGTTCCGGTGATGCGGGCGGCCGGTGGTGGTGTGATCCTCAACATCGGCTCGACTGCCGGCATTCGGCCGCGGCCCGGTTTGACCTGGTACAACGGATCCAAGGGCGCGGTGAACCTGATGAGCAAGTCGCTTGCCGTCGAGCTCGGCCCCGACAAGATCCGCGTCAATGTCATCTGCCCGGTGATGGGTGTCACCGGGTTGCTCGAGAGCTTCATGGGCATGCCGGACACCCCGGAGAACCGCAAGAAATTCATCGCGACGATTCCGCTGGGCCGGCTGTCCCAGCCGCGCGACATCGCCAAGGCCGCCCTCTATCTGGCCAGTGACGACGCGGACTTCATCACCGGTGTGGAGTTTCCGGTGGATGGGGGGCGGACCGTCTAGGCTGAAAGGACGCCCGTCGAGTCGAGCATGACGCTTCAGAACACGACGACGTCGCGCATCGCGCTGCCCGACGCCAGGCGATCGAAGCCGCGGTTGATGTCGTTCAACGTCAATCGCTCGCCCATCAAGCGATTCACCGGCAGTTTGCCGCGACGGTAAAGGTCGATGTAGCGCGGAATGTCCCGCGCGGGTACGGCCGACCCGATGTAGCTGCCACGCAGCGTCCGCTCCTCGGCGACCAGTTGCACGGGCGGCAGCTGGAATCGCTTGTCCGGGTGTGGCAGACCGGCGCTGACGGTGCTGCCGCCGCGTCGCGTGATGCGCCAGGCGAGTTCCATCGCCGCAATCGCGCCGGCCATCTCGAAGGCGTAGTCCACACCCCCGCGCGTCAGCGCGCGGACTTCATCGGCCGCGTCGGCGGCGCCGGCATTGACCGTGGCCGTTGCGCCCAACTCGCGCGCGAGTGCCAGCTTGTCATCGTTCAGGTCGATGGCGACCAACTCGCGCGCACCGCTGGCGGCTGCCGCCAGCAAGGCCGAGAAGCCGACACCGCCCAGGCCGAGCACGGCGACACTGCTGCCCGCCTGGACCCGCGCCGTGTTGATGACCGCGCCTGCCCCCGTCAGCACCGCGCAACCGAAGAGCGCGGCCTCGGCGTCACTGATCTCGGCTTCGCTCAGGTCCAGCTTGACGCAGGAACGCCGCGACACCACGGCCATCTCGGAAAAGCAGGACACCCCGACGTGATGATGGACCGGCTGGCCGTCCATCGTGATGCGGCGGGGGCCGCCCAGCAGCGTGCCCGCCCCGTTGGCGGCAGCGCCCGGCTCGCACAGGGCTGGACGGCCCTCCATGCACGGCATGCAGTAGCCGCAGCTGGGCATGAAGACCAGAACGACACGGTCTCCCGGCCGCAGGTCATGGACCCCCGGGCCGCACTCGAGGACCTGACCGGCGGCTTCGTGGCCCAGCACTATCGGCACCGGTCGCGGACGGTCACCGCTGATCACGGATAGGTCGCTGTGGCACAAGCCCGCAGCGTGAATCCGGAGCAGCACTTCGCCGGCGCCCGGCGCGGCGAGGTCGACCTCGCGCACGCACAACGGCTGGCTTTGGGCATAGGGCGCAGGCAGGCCGATGTCCTGCAGTACGGCGGCGCGTGTCTTCATGGCGGGTGTCTCCTCGATCGCGTCACGGCAGTCTATTGAGATTTTCAGAATTCATGACATTTAGGACACCTCCATCCCGTTCAGGCTGAGGTATCGAAGCCCGCATTTGGCGGGGCATGGCGCGTCCTCGCTAAGGCCCCGTGAAAGGGCCTCTTACTCAGAAGCGAATTGTTCTTTTCCCTCCAGCGCGTCAAGCTGTCATGCCAATGAGAGGTCGGCCCCCTATGGAAACCTTGCGAGATTGGATCGGCCGCTCGGAGACACGCAGCGACGAAGCCACCGCGTCACCCGTGGCGAGGCTGAACGCCACGCTGGACCGCGATGACGCTGCGCCGCTGCCCGGCTCCGATCTGCCCCCGCTGGCCCATTGGTTGTACTTCATGCCCCGGGTGCCGCAAAGCCGGATCGGCCCGGACGGTCATGCCAAGCGCGGCGACTTCCTGCCACCGGTGCCGCTGCCCCGACGCATGTGGACGGGTGGCCGCCTCGAGTTCCTGCGCCCACTGCGAATCGGGGATGAGATGGTGCGAACCTCGCGGATCGCCGATGTCGCTGTCAAGAACGGACGCAGTGGCGCGCTGGTGTTTGTCACGGTGCGCCACGAAATCAGCAACGCCCTCGGCCTGGCCGTGACCGAGGAACACGACATCGTCTATCGCGATCAGCCGTCACCCGATGCGCCGGTCGCGCCGGCTCAGATCGCGCCTGCCGACGAGTCATTTTCCAGACGGATCACACCCGATCCGGTGCTGTTGTTTCGCTACTCGGCGCTGACCTTCAACGGCCACCGGATTCACTACGATCGGTCCTACGTCACCGAGGTCGAGGGCTACCCCGGCCTGGTGGTGCACGGGCCTTTGATCGCGACACTTCTGCTGGATCTGCTGCGTCGCGAACGGCCGCAAGCTCATGTGGCCCGATTCGGATTCAAGGCATTGCGGCCGCTCTTCGACATCCACCCGTTCACGCTGTGCGGCAATAGCGATTCGCCGTCGACCCCGGGAGACCGTCAGGTACAGCTTTGGGCCCGCGACCACGAAGGGTTCCTGGCGATGCGGGCGAGCGCCGAGATCGCCTGACCCAACCCCCAACTTCTTTTGGATCTGCTCATGTCCGATCACAGCTACACCGAGATCCGCGACGCCGTTCGGGCGCTGTGCGCCGAGTTCCCCGACGCGTACCACCGCCACGTCGACGAGAAGCGTGCCTACCCCGAGGCGTTCGTCGATGCACTGACCAAGGCCGGCTGGTTGGCGGCCTTGATTCCGCAAGAATACGGCGGCTCCGGCCTGGGCCTGGCGGAAGCCTCCGTGATCATGGAGGAGATCAACCGGTCCGGCGGCAACTCGGGCGCATGCCATGGCCAGATGTACAACATGGGCACGCTGCTGCGCCACGGTTCCGCGCAGCAGAAGCAGCGCTACCTTCCCAAGATCGCGAGCGGCGAGTTGCGACTCCAGAGCATGGCGGTCACCGAGCCCGGCACCGGCACCGACACCACCAAGATCAAGACGACCGCCGTGCGAGTGGGTGGCAAGACGGGTGATCGCTACGTCGTCAACGGCCAGAAGGTGTGGATCTCGCGCATCCAGCACTCCGACCTGATGATCCTGCTGGCCCGCACCACGCCGCTTGCCGATGTGACGAAGAAGAGCGAGGGCATGTCCATTTTCCTGGTCGATCTGCGCGACGCGATCGGCAAAGGCATGGAGGTGCGACCGATCCTCAACATGGTCAACCACGAGACCAACGAGCTCTTCTTCGACATGCTCGAGATCCCGGCCGACAACCTCATCGGCGAGGAAGGGCAGGGCTTTCGCTACATCCTCGACGGGCTGAACGCGGAGCGCACGCTGATCGCGGCGGAGTGCATCGGCGACGGCCGCTGGTTCATCGACCGGGTGACCGCGTACGTCAAGGAACGGGTGGTGTTCGGCCGCCCTATCGGCCAGAACCAGGGCGTGCAGTTCCCCATCGCCGAAGCGCACATCGAGGTCGAAGCAGCCGACCTGATGCGTTGGCAAGCCTGCGACCGTTTCGACGCAGGGCAGCCCTGCGGGGCGCAGGCCAACATGGCCAAGTACCTGGCGGCGAAGGCGAGCTGGGAAGCGGCCAACGCCTGCATTCAATTTCATGGCGGCTTCGGCTTTGCCTGCGAATACGACATCGAGCGCAAGTTCCGCGAGACCCGCCTGTACCAGGTCGCGCCGATCTCCACCAATCTCATCCTGTCGTACGTCGCCGAGCATGTTCTGGGCCTCCCCCGCTCGTTCTGAGGAAGCGTCATGCTGAGCCATTCATCCCGGCCGCTCGACGGCATCAAGGTCGTGACACTCGAACACGCGATCGCGGCGCCCTTCTGTACGCGCCAGCTGGCCGATCTGGGTGCCCGCGTGATCAAGATCGAGCGCCCTGGCGTGGGTGACTTTGCCCGCGCCTACGACGGCCGTGTGAAGGGGCAGGCCTCGCACTTCGTCTGGACCAACCGATCCAAGGAAAGTCTGAGCCTCGACCTGAAGCACCTCGAGGCGCCAGCCATCCTGCAGGCCCTGCTGAAGGACGCCGACGTGCTGGTGCAGAACCTCGCACCCGGCGCGGCCGCGCGGCTCGGGCTGTCCTATGCAGCGCTGCAACCGACCCATCCGCGCCTGATCGTCTGCGACATCTCGGGTTACGGTGAGGACGGCCCCTACCGCGACAAGAAGGCCTACGATTTGCTGATCCAAAGCGAGTCGGGCTTCGTCTCCGTCACGGGTTCGCCGGACGAGCCGGCCAAGGCCGGGTGCTCGATTGCGGACATTGCCGCGGGCATGTACGGCTACAGCAACATCCTGGCGGCGCTGTTGCAGCGGGCCAAGACAGGTCATGGTGCGCACATCGACATGTCGATGCTCGAGGGCATGGTCGAGTGGATGAGCTTTCCGCTGTATTACGCCTTCGATGGTGCCGCGCCACCGGCCCGTTCGGGCGCTGCACACGCCACGATTTACCCCTACGGCCCGTTCCCCACCGGCGACGGCACGACCGTGATGCTGGGCCTGCAGAACGAGCGCGAGTGGCAGGTCTTCTGTGCCAAGGTGCTGCTAGAGCCGGCGCTGGCTAGCGATCCGCGTTTCCTGACCAATGCGCTTCGTGTCGAGTCGCGCGCCGCCCTGCACGCATTGATCGTCGACGCTTTTGCCGCGTTGAGCGCAGAACATGTGGTGGCGCGGCTGGACGATGCCCAGATCGCCAATGCACGCGTCAACACGATGGCCGACGTGTGGCAGCACCCTCAACTGCGCGCGCGCGGCCGATGGACCGAGGTGCAGACGCCCGTCGGGGCGGTGCCGGCCTTGTGGCCGCCCGGCGTGCCGGCCGCGTTCGACCCGCGCATGGATCCCGTGCCGAGCCTCGGGGAGCACAGCGCATCGATCCTGGCGGAGCTCGACTACGGGGCAGAACAGATTGCCCGACTGCGTGACGAGGGCGCGATATGAACGAGACCCATGGCGACACGGGCGCAATCGGTCCAGGTGAGAGCCTCGCGCGTTTCGCGGCTGGCCTGCGTTACCAGGACATTCCCGCACCCGTGCTGCGACGTTGCGAGGACCTTTTCCTCGACTGGGTCGCGTCGGCGCTGGCCGGCAAGGGGGGGCGCCCGGTCGAGACGCTGACGGCGTTTCACCTGTCCATGGGTCCACCCGACGGTCCTTGCGAAGTGCTGATCCGTCGCCGTGGCAGCAGCCCCTTGGCCGCGGCGATGTGCAATGCCGCAGCCTCGCACTACGTCGAGCAGGACGACCTGCACAACGCGTCGGTGTTCCATCCGGCGACCGTCGTCTTCCCGCCGGCGTTGGCTGTCGCCCAGGCACTCGGCCTCAGCGGTCGCGAGTTTCTTGCCGCTTGCGTGGCGGGCTATGAGGTCGGTATCCGGGTCGGCCAGTTCCTCGGGCGCAGTCACTACCGAACTTTCCACACGACCGGCACCGCGGGCAGTCTGGCGGCCGCCGCCGCGACGGGCAGAGCGCTCGGCCTGGATGCGACCCGGATGCAGCACGCGTTCGGCTCGGCGGGCACCCAGGCGGCCGGCCTGTGGGAGTTCCTGCGCGACGCTGCTGATTCCAAGCAACTGCACACCGCCCATGCCGCCGGCACGGGGCTGACCGCCGCGTACCTTGCGCGCGACGACTTTACCGGCGCCCGGCACATCTTTGACGGGCCGCAAGGCATGGCGGCCGGCATGTCGAAAGACGCGCAGCCGGAGATGTTGCGCGACGGCCTGGGCACGCGCTGGGCGTTGACGGAGACATCCTTCAAACACCACGCCTCGTGCCGCCACACGCATCCGGCCGCTGACGCTCTCCTGTCCGTGCTGCGCGAACACGGCTTGCGCGCCCTGGACATCCGCCACGTGCTCGTGGGCGTGCACCAGGCGGCCCTCGACGTGCTCGGGCCGGTGATCAACCCACAGACCGTGCACCAGGGCAAGTTTTCGATGGGCACGGTGCTCGCGCTGGTGGCCTTGCATGGCAGCGCCGGGCTCGCCGACTTCGATGCCCACTATCGCAGCGAGGCGGTCGTCGCTTTGCGTGACAAGGTCGAGATGCGCCTGGACGCCGAGGTCGACGCGGCTTACCCGGCCCGCTGGATCGGCAAGCTCTGGGTCACGACCCACGATGGCAGGGTACTGCTGGGTCGTGTCGACGAGCCCAAGGGGGACCCCGGCAACACGCTCAGTCGCGATGAGCTGGAGCGCAAGGCGATGCAGCTCGGCCGCTACGGCGACGGTGCGTCCGAGGACGAGATGCGCGGCCTGATCGAGCGCGTCTGGTGTGTCGCAGAGGCACCGAACATGACGGCCTTGTTGCCCTGCGCATGAACGCCGCGCCACGCTCCTACCTCTTCGTGCCGGCCGATCGCCCGGAGCGCTTTGCCAAGGCCTTGGGGGCGGGCGCCGACGTCGTCATCGTCGACCTCGAGGACGCCGTCGCGCCGCAGGACAAGAATGCCGCGCGCAGCGCGCTGCAAGCATGGCTGGCCCGATCCGAGGGCCGCGTCGTGGTGCGCATCAACAGCGTCGACACGCCCTGGTTTGCCGACGACCTGCGAGCCTGCCGCTCGCCGAACGTCGCTGCAGTGATGCTGCCCAAAGCCGAGCGGGCGGCCGATCTCGCGGCGATCGAGCACGACGCGTTGTTGCCGTTGGTCGAAACCGCGGCCGGCATCGACGCGGTGCGCGACATCGCGCGCGCGCCGCGTGTCCAGCGGCTGGTGTTCGGCTCGATCGACTTGCAGCTCGACCTCGGCATTACTGGCGATGGCGACGAACTTCTGCTGTTTCGCTCGCAGCTCGTGCTGGCGTCGCGCCTGGCTGGGCTGATGCCGCCGGTGGACGGCGTGAGCACGGCGATCGACAACACGGCGCAGCTCGAAGCCGACGCCCAACGCGCGCGCCGGCTCGGCTTCGGCGCGAAGCTGTGCATCCACCCCAAACAGGTGGACACCGTCAACCGAAGCTTCAGCCCGAGCGCGGTCGACATTGCGTGGGCGCGGCGCGTGCTCGATGCCGCGGCAGCCGCCGGCGGTGCTGCGTGCGCGGGCCCTGTTGCGACAAACAGCAGATTGATGTCGCGCTCCGGGTCCGAAACGCGAGGCAAACACTCGAATCGCATTCGCACTCTGCCGCCAACGGCCGTACTCGCGGGCGAGCCGCCGCCTACCGCAGCCGTCAAATCGCGCTGATCGTTTCGGCGCCGGACAATGCCAAGCCTACCTGGCCTGTCCAAAGAATTTCTCGATCTGCTGAGCTACCCCCCCGGTGGTCGAGTGATCTTCGGAACATGCCGCGCGCCGTCGGCGATCATCAGCTGGGTCTCAGGAATCCGCACGCAACCATTCGGAGAACTGCAAGGGCAGGCTCACCGCCGGGGTGCGGAGATCCGCAAACGGGACGTCGAGGAAGTTCGTCGGTGTCTGCGGTGGCGCAGGCGCACGGGCTGAGCGCCAACCGCGTGCCCAAGTCGCGGCGCGGACGTGGCCTGCCCGCGCTCACCCCGGGTTACCCGGTGCGCAGCGCTGTGGCAGCCAGCGCAGAGTTCAACCAGCCTGCAATACGATGTCGACTCGTGCACCGCCGAGGTCCGAGCGTGACAGCGTCAACTCGCCGTCGTGGCTGGCCACCAGGTCGTTGACGACGGCCAGGCCCACACCGTGCCCGGTCACCTTCTCGTCGCCGCGCACGTGCAGCTGCAGGATGGACTGCGTGTCACCGAAGCCCGGGCCGTCGTCGTCCACGCGCAGATGGAGCTTGCGGCCTTCGCGCCGGGCACTCACTGCGACGCGGTGGCGCGCCCACTTGGCGGCGTTGTCCATCACGTTGCCGAGCAGCTCGAAGGCGTCGCCTTCGTCGATGCGCCAGGCCAGGTCGTCGGGCATGTCGAGTGTGATGACGAGCCCCTTGCCCGCATAGACCTTGGCCAGCGAGTCGCGCACCCGGTGCGCGACTGACGCGAGCGGCAGGTACGGCGCAAAGCGCGACGAGCCACCGGCCGCCGCACGCGCCAGCTGGTGCTGCACGATGCCGTCCATGCGCGCGACCTGCTCGGTCACGACCGCCGGCAACGCAGCCGGCTCGGCGAGGCCGGTGCGCAGCACGGCCAGCGGCGTCTTCAGGCTGTGGGCGAGGAAGCTCAAGGCCTCGCGATGGCGTGTCTGGCGCGTTCGCTCCTGCGCGATCAAGGTGTTGAGGTTGTCGGTGAGCGCGGTGATCTCGGCCGGGTAGCTGCCGTCGACGGCTTGCTGCGCGCCGTGCTCGATGCCGCGGATCTCGCGTGCCACGCGCCGCAGCGGCGCCAGGCCCCATTCGAGCAGCAGCGTCTGCGACAGCAACAGCAAGGCCGCAGCGCCGCCGAGCCACGCCCACAACGTGCGCTCGAACACGCTGACCTCGCGGTCGAATCCGGCCTTGTCTTCCAGCACCGACAGCACCAACGGCGCCGGCTGCGCGCGCCCGGCCCAGTTGACGCCGTAGCCAGCCGCTAGGTAGTCGTGCCCGCTCGCGCTGACGGTGTCGAAGCGCCACTCGCCAACTGCCACGCTGCGCATGAACGGCGGGCCTTCACTACCAACGCCACCACCACCGAGGCCGACGGCCGATGGCGACTGCCAGGCCTCGCCGCGCGCCACGTTCAGCACGTTCGCGTACAGGCCCGAGCCGGGCAGCGACAAGCGCGGTTCCGGGAACGACGGCGGCATGACGAGCGCGCCGCGCTCGTCCAGCTCGGCGCCCGCCAGCAGCAGGTAGACCGTGCTTTGCAGCTGCGCGAAGCGCGCCGTGCGCACGCTGTCGGCATGGGCACGCTGCACGGCCCAGCCCGCACCGGCCACGAACGCAACGAGCACCACCGTGGCGCCGAGCATCAGGCGCGCACGGATGGAGCCGGCCCACCTCATCCGAGCGTGAACCGGTAGCCGCGTCCGCGCAGCGTCTCGATGGGCGCGAGCGTGCCGCCCGGGTCGAGCTTGCGGCGCAGGCGCCCGATCAGCACTTCGAGCACGTTGCTGTCGCGGTCTTCGTCGTGCGGGTACAGGTAGTCCGACAGCTCCTGCTTGCTGACGACGCGCGCGCGCTCGCGCACCAGGTATTCGAGCAGCCGGTATTCGAACGCCGTCAGCTCGACCGGCGCACCGCCGAGCCTGGCGCTCTGGGCCGAAAAGTCCACCGCGATCGGCCCGAGCACGAGCACGCTGGACGCGGCCTTCAGCGAGCGCCGCAGCAAGGCCTTGATGCGCGCCGCGAGCTCGGGGTATTCGAAGGGCTTGACGAGGTAGTCGTCGGCGCCGGCCTCCAGACCCACGACCTTGTCCTGCCAGCTGCCGCGCGCGGTGAGGATGAGGACGGGCAGCAGGCGCCCGTCGGCGCGCAGGCTCTTCACCACGTTCAGGCCGCCGAGCCTGGGCAGGCCGAGGTCGACGATGGCCAGGTCGACCGGGTACTCGCGCGCCTGGAACAGGCCGTCTTCGCCGTCGGCGGCCTGGTCGACGCGGTAACCGTCGGCTTCGAGCTGGCGCGCCAGGCCGAGCCGCAGGGCCGCATCGTCTTCGACCAGCAGCAGGCGCATGTGGACGTGTCCCCGCGTTCAGCCGATGACGCGGCCGGTGGCGGCGTCGATCAGGATCACGCGAACGTCGCCCTGCACCGTCAACACCTTGACGCGCCAGGCCGGCCGGCGGTTGGCTTCGGTCTTGTCGACCGACAGCACGCGGCCGCTCGCCACGCGCTGCGCTGCGGCGGCGGCCTCGTCGCGGCCGACATCGGCCCAGGCCGGCGCGGCCAGCACGATGAGCAGAGCGGCGAGCGGTGTGGCGAGTCGTTTCGCAAGGGCGTTCATGGCAGCGGGCGCGTGGCGTGCTGAAAGGGCAAGCGAGTCAATATCGTCCCACAGGTTCCACCGACACCCGCACCTTCACGAACGGCCCCGGGTTCTCGTTCATCAGCGTCGTGAACTGCTGGCCGCGGTACTCGTAGGTGACCTGGTAGCCATTGATGCGGGACTGCACATCTTCCACGTTGCGGCAGGTCGTGACTTCACGCGCGGCTTGCTCGGGCTCGTCCCAGCGGTCACGGTTCGCGAGCCGGTCGCCGGTGAATGCACCGAGCACGGCGCCAATGGCTGTGGCGGCATCCCGGCCGTGGCCGCGTCCGACCTGGTGGCCAAGCACGGCGCCGGCCACACCACCGAGCACGGCGCCGCCGTATTCGCGCCCATTACGCCCACCATCACGGCGGGTCTCGCGCGGCTCGTTGATCCACTGGTTGCTGCATTCCTGGCGCGGCACGCGAACGTTCTCGTAGCGCGGCTCGACGTTGCTGACGCGGGCGTTGTCGAAGTAGGTGTGGGCCTGCGCGGCAGCAGCGGTGGTGGCGAGCAGGGCAGCAAGGGCGAAGTGCTTCATGGGGTGGCTCCTGGGTCGATGCGGAAGTGACGGTGAAGGCATCTTGCCGGCCCCTGCATGAACCCAGGCTGAACGGAATCGCTGTGCGAGTCACGCGCCCGCGTCACCAGCTGTTGCGCAGCTCCCGCAGCTTGGTGAACACGGTCTGCGCGTCCGGCTGATCCGGCAGCTCGGGGAAGCTGATGCGCAATGCCGCAATCACGCTCGGGCTCGACAGGCGCATGAAGGTGTTGAAGGTCTTCTCCTCACCGAGCGTGGTGATTCGCGCGGTGGCCGCGTCGTGCCCGGTGGCGGCCGGCAGCAGCGCGCGCGCGGCAGCGTTGTCGGGTTCGCGGTCGAGCGTGAAGCGCAGGTTGTTTTCCATGTAGTCGTGCCCCGCGTACACACGCGTGGCGTCGGGCATCTTCGCGATCTGCTCCGCAAAGCTCGCGTACATCGACGCCACGTTGCCGCCGTTGTGGCAGTTGCCGGCGCCGGCGTTGAAGAGCGTATCGCCCGAGAACAGCGCGGGTTCGTCGCCGTGCGAGCGCAGGCAGATGTGGCACATCGTGTGGCCCGGCGTGTCCAGGCATTCGAGCTCCACGGTGCGGCCGACCTTGATCACGTCGCCCGCCTTCACGCCCCGGCTGACGCCGTCGATGCTCTTGCCGGCAAGGTGGTGCGCGATCACCTTCGCGCCGGTGGCGGCCACGACGGCCGCGTTGCCGCCGGTGTGGTCGTGGTGCTCGTGGGTGTTGAGGATCTGCGTGATCTGCCAGCCCTTGGCCGCAGCAGCGGCGAGACACTTGACGTGGTCCAGCGGGTCGATGGCCAGGGCCTCGCCGCTCTCGGGGCAGGCGATCAGGTAGTTGTAGTTGCGGTAGGCATTGCCGGTCCAGATGCGCTCGATGATCATGGGTTCTCCTTGGGGTCGAACCATTGTAGGAAGCAGCCGGCGCGGGTGCTTCGGCATGCGCACGACAATCACCCCATGCCGCTACAGAAAGCACCGGGCGAAGCACCGCACGGCCCGACCCACGAAGCCGATTCCCGCTACGCCTGGACGCGCCTTCTCGCCGCCCTGGCGCTGATGACCATCGGCAGCGGCGCCATGTACGTGATCACCGTGGTGCTGCCTGCCGTGCAGGCCGAGTTCGGTGTGGCGCGCGCCGATGCCACGTTGCCCTATACGCTGCTGCTGGTGGGCTTCGGCCTCGGCGGCATCGCGATGGGCAAGGCGGCTGACCGCTTTGGCGTGATGGCCGTCGTGCTGGTCGGCGCCTGTGGCCTGGGTGCGGGCTTCATCGCGGCGGGCTTGGCGGGCAGCCTGATGGCATTCGCGTTGATTCACGGCGTGCTGCTCGGCGCACTCGGCAGTGCGGCCACGTTCGCACCGCTGGTGGCCGACACCTCGCTCTGGTTCGTGCGCCGGCGCGGTATCGCGGTGGCGATCTGCGCCAGCGGCAACTACCTGGCCGGCGCGGTCTGGCCGCCGATCGTGCAGCATTTCGTCGAGGTGGCTGGGTGGCGCCATACATACATCGGCCTGGGCGTGTTCTGCCTGGTGACGATGCCGCTGATCGCCCTGCGCATGCGCGCGCGGCCACCGTTGGCGGTCGGTGCAACGGCGACGCCGACCGCCTCTACCCCCTCGCCGTCGGCCAGCGCAAAGGCCGGCGCGCCCACACCATCGATGCGCCCGTTCGGCCTCAGCCTCAACCACGCGCAAGCCCTGTTGTGCCTGGCCGGCGTGGCGTGCTGCGTGGCCATGGCCATGCCGCAGGTGCACATCGTGGCCTACTGCGGCGACCTCGGCTTCGGCGCGGCGCGGGGGGCGCAGATGCTGTCGCTGATGCTGAGCTGCGGCATCGTCAGCCGGCTCGTCAGCGGAGCGATCTGCGACCGCATCGGCGGCCTGCGAACGCTGCTGCTCGGCTCGGTGCTGCAAGGCCTCGCGCTGCTGCTGTTCCTGCCCTTCGATTCGCTCGTGTCGCTGTACGCCATCTCGGCGTTGTTCGGCCTGTTCCAGGGCGGCATCGTGCCGAGCTACGCAATCATCGTGCGCGAGCACTTTCCGGCCAACGAAGCCGGCGCGCGCGTGGGCACGGTGCTGATGGCCACGCTCTTCGGCATGGCGCTCGGCGGCTGGCTGTCGGGCAAGGTGTTCGACCTGACCGGCTCGTACCACGCCGCGTTCATCAACGGCATCGGCTGGAACCTCTTGAACCTGTCGATCGCGCTGTTCCTGCTGAGCGGTGTGCGCGGGCAGCGGCGCTTTGGCGCGAGGCTCGTCACATGAAGGCGCAACGCGTGCTGTCGGTCATCCCGCCGATGACGCAGCTCAACACGCCCTACCCGTCGACCGCGTACCTCACCGGCTTCCTGCGCTCGCGCGGCATCTGCGCGGCGCAGGAAGACCTGGCGCTGGCGCTCGTGCTCGAGTTGTTCTCGGTCACGGGCCTGCGTGGTGTGCGCGAGTGCGTGCACGCCTTGCCGGCCGCGCAGCGCACGCCGCTCGTCACCGCCTTCGATACCGACTTCGCGCGCTACGCCTCCACCATCGGCCCGACCATCGCGTTCCTGCAGGGGCGCGACGCCACGGTCGCGCACCGCATCGTCACGCGCAGCTTCCTGCCCGAGGGCCCGCGCTTCGCGTCGCTCGATGTCTACATCGACCCCGACGATCCGGTAGGCGGCGACCCGCTCGCGTGGGCCTTCGGCGCACTCGGCCAGCAAGACCGCGCGCGCCACCTGGCCACGCTGTACCTGAACGACCTGGCCGACGTGCTGCGCGACGCGGTCGATGCGCGCTTCGAGTTCGTGCGCTACGCCGAATCGCTCGCGATGAGCCAGCCGACCTTCGAGCCGCTGGCGCAGTCGCTTGCCGCGCCGCCGAACCTGATCGACAGGCTGCTTGCCCAACTGACCTTGCAGATGATCGCGAAGCACGCCCCGGATGTGGTGCTGATCTCGGTGCCCTTCCCCGGCGCGGTGTACGCGGCCTTCCGGATTGCGCAGACGATCAAGGCACAGAGCCCGCACATCCGCACCGTGCTCGGCGGCGGCTTCGTCAACACCGAACTGCGCGAGCTGAGCGAGCCGCGCGTGTTCGACTACTTCGACGCGGTGACGCTCGACGCCGGCGAGCGCCCGCTGCTGGCGCTGCTCGAACACTTCGACGGCAAGCGCGGCGCGGGCCGGCTGTCGCGCACCTTCATCCGCCATGACGGCGCGGTGAAGTACATCGACATCGGCGAGGCCGACGTGCCCTTCGCCGAAGTGGGCACACCCACCTGGGACGGCCTGCCACTGAACCGCTACCTCTCGCTGCTGGACATGCTGAACCCGATGCACCGGTTGTGGTCGGACGGGCGCTGGAACAAGCTCACCGTGGCGCACGGCTGCTACTGGAAGAAGTGCAGCTTCTGCGACGTGAGCCTGGACTACATCTCGCGCTATGACGCCGCGAGCGCCGAGACGCTGGTCGACCGCATCGAGGCGATCGTTGCCGAGACCGGGCAGACGGGCTTCCACTTCGTCGACGAAGCCGCGCCGCCGAAGGCGCTGAAGGCACTGGCCGAAGAGCTGTTGCGGCGCAACGTGGCGATCAGCTGGTGGGGCAACATCCGCTTCGAGAAGACCTTCACGCCCGAGCTGTGCCAACTGCTCGCCGAGAGCGGCTGCATCGCCATCTCCGGCGGGCTGGAGGTGGCGTCCGACAGGCTGCTGAAGCTGATGAAGAAGGGCGTGTCGGTCGAGCAGGTGGCGCGCGTGACGCGGGCCTTCACCGATGCCGGCGTGCTGGTGCATGCCTACCTGATGTACGGCTTTCCGACGCAGACGGTGCAGGACACTGTCGATGCGTTGGAGTACGTGCGCCAGTTGTTCGAACAGGGCTGCATCCAGAGCGGCTTCTTCCACCGCTTCGCCTGCACCGTGCATTCGCCCGTGGGCAAGGCGCCGCACGAGTACGGCGTGACGCTCGTGCCGCTGGCGCCGGTGTCGTTCGCGAAGAACGACGTGGGTTTCATCGACCCGACCGGTGTCGACCACGACGTGCTCGGCGTGGCGCTGAAGAAGGCGATCTACAACTACATGCACGGCATCGGCCTCGATGCGGATGTGCGCTCGTGGTTCAACACCAAGGTGCCGCGCACCCAGGTGGCACGGGGTCGGATCGCGCGGGCGCTGGCGGTGGCGGCGTCGGTCGCGGTAGGCAGCCAGCGCCGGTAAGGCCGCGGGGCAACTGCTGGGCAGTGTCGAGCGTCGCGGCAGGGGCACCCGTCGGGGGCTCATGCTGTAGCGGTCGTCGCTGCGCGCCGACTCCATTCGCCAGGCACAGAACAGTCCGCAGGGACTGTTCTGTGTCCGGGCTCACTGCCATCGGCCGGAGGTCGCGCCACGAACTCACTTCGCTCCTGCGTCGCTGGCCGCAGGGCACGCAGGGAGTTAGACGGCGCGCCAGAAGCCTGAGCACCGCAGGGGAGTCGATGGTCACATCGACCACCGAACCGAAGCGCTGACGCCCGCCCGGGCGCGCCTTTGCCGCGCCAACATGCGCTGCAGTCAAGGCGCGTGCCTTGCTGCAGCCCGATGCAATCGAAGGCGTCTGCTACGAGCCCTCGCCCGAAGCCGCCTCCCGCAGCTTGTCCTTCTTGCTCTTGCGCTTGCCTTTGATTCCGCCCAGCGCCGCGGCCGGCATGGCTGCGGCGGCCGGTTCGAACCCTGCAACGTGCTCGCGCGGCACACGCGCTCCCTGGCGTTTCTCGATCAAGCGGAAATGCGCTTCGCTGCCCGCCACGTCGGCGCAGATGAAGCTGACCGCCAGGCCACTCGCGCCGGCGCGGCCGGTGCGGCCGATGCGGTGGGTGTGGTCCACCGCCGAGCGCGGCAGGTCGTAGTTCACGACCACCGGCAGCTCAGCGATGTCGAGGCCGCGCGCGGCCACGTCGGTGGCCACCACCACTTGCAGCCGGCCGCACTTGAAGTCGTCGAGCACGTGGGTGCGCGCGCCCTGGCCCAGGTCGCCGTGGAATGGCCGCGCGCTGATGCCGAGACCGCGCAGCTTGCTGGCCACCGTGTTGCCGGTGTATTGCGTGGCCACGAACACCAGCACGCGCGTCCAGCCACCGGCCTGGATCATGTGGCGCAACAGTTGCGTGCGGCGCGACGCATCGACCTCGACCGCATGCTGTTCGATGAGCCGGGCTTCAGTCGTCACGGGCTGCACGTCGATGCGCACGGGCGCCACGAGCAACGCGCTGGCCAGTGCCTGCACCGCGCTCGGAAAGGTGGCCGAGAACAGCAGGTTCTGGCGCTGCACCGGCAGCAACGCGATGACGCGCGCCAGCTCGTCGGCAAAGCCGGCGTCGAGCAGGCGGTCGGCCTCGTCGAGCACCAGCGTGGCGACGCTGCCGAGCTGCAGCGCGTTGTGTTCGACCAGGTCGAGCAGCCGGCCGGGCGTGGCCACCACCACGTCTGCGCCGCCGCGCAGCGCCATCATCTGCGGGTTGATCGAGACGCCACCGAAGACGGTGGCCACCTTCACCTTCTGGGCAAGGTGCTGCGCCAGCGCCTGCACGGTGTCGCCGACCTGAGCCGCGAGTTCGCGTGTGGGTACGAGCACGAGCGTGTGCGTCACGCGCGGCGTGGTGCGCGCCCGTGCTTCGAGCTGCTGCAGCAGCGGCAGCGCGAAGGCGGCCGTCTTGCCCGAGCCGGTCTGCGCCGAGGCCAGCACATCGCGCCCGGCCAGCACCGCCGGGATGGCTGCGGCCTGCACGGCGGTGGGCTGCGCATAGCCGCGCGCGCGCGCCGCGTCAACAAGTGCGGGGGACAAGCCGAGCGAGGCGAAAGGCATGGCGTGTGGGGAGATGGCGTTGAAGAGGGACAGGAGCCGCTTGCGTGTGGCGCTGTACGGCGATATGCGGCACTGCACAGCGCGCGGCGGCGCAGTGTACGGCGCGGCCACGGGCCGGCCGCTCCGCGCACGCTGCCGCATTGCCCCTCGGCCGCGCTGACGAACGCCTTCTGGTTCAATCACCACAGGAGGCCGACCCCGATGCACCACCGAGTTCTTCAAGCCTGCGCTGTAACTCTCGTCACCTGCACCTTGTGGTGCACTGCGGCCAGCGCGCAAGCCCAGCGCTACACCACTGCCCCCGCCAGCGCCGACGGTATCGGCACGCGCTACATGGGCCGCGAGATCGCGGGTGTGATGGGCTGGCAGGGCGCGGCCTGGCTGGAGCGTGAGGAGCGCGAACGCGAGGAGCGCACCGACCTGCTGATGAACGCGCTGGCGCTCACGCCCGGCATGGTGGTCGCCGACATCGGCGCCGGCACCGGCTACCTGTCGCGCCGCATGGCCGGTGCGGTGGCGCCCGGCGGCAAAGTGCTGGCGGTCGATGTGCAGCCCGAGATGGTGGCCATGCTGAAGGACTTGGCGCGCCGGTCCGGGCAGGCGAACATCGAGCCGCTGCTGGGCAGCGAGACCGACGTGCGCCTGCCCGCATCGAGCGTCGACCTCGCCATCATGGTCGACGTGTACCACGAGCTGTCGCGCCCGTACGAGGTGCTCGCGAGTGTGGTTCGCGCGCTCAAGCCCGGCGGCCGCGTGGTGTTCGTCGAGTACCGGGCCGAAGACCCTGCGGTGCCGATCAAGGCGCTGCACAAGATGAGCGAGGCCCAGGTCAAGCGCGAAGCGGCGGTGCACCCGCTGGTGTGGGAGCGCACCGTGAACACGCTGCCGTGGCAGCACATGGTCGTGTTCCGCAAGGCCGGCTGACATGCGCCGGCGCACCTGCTGCATCGGCGCGAGCGCGCTGGCCGCATTGCCACTGGCGCGGGCCTGGGGTGCCTCGGCATCCCCGATGGCCTTGGCGGAGGCGACCGCGAACGCGGCCACCCCGGATGTGTCGACCCCGGATACCCAACAGGCCGCCCTGGCGCTGCTGCGCCGCGCCGGCGGCGGGCTGGTGGTCGTGATGCGCCATGCGCTTGCGCCGGGCACCTTCGACCCGCCGGGCTTCGTGGCCGGCGAGTGCGGCACCCAGCGCAACCTTGGCGACGAAGGCCGCGCCCAGGCGCGCAGCATAGGTGCCTGGTACCGCGCCCGGCAGCTCGTGCCCACGGCCGTGCGCTCGAGCGCATGGTGCCGCTGCCTCGACACCGCGCTGCTCGCGTTCGGCCGCGTTCAGCCCTGGCCGCCACTCGACTCGATGCTGCGCGACCCTGCCCGGCGCGATGCGCAGCCCGCCCTGCTGCGCGCTGAACTGGCGCGGCGCGCGCGTGCCGATGCGCCGGGCTTCGAGGTGTGGGTCACGCACCAGGTGAACATCACGGCGCTGGCCGGCGGCTTTGCCGATTCGGGTGACGCGGTGCTGCTTCGGCACGACTCCGCGCGTGACGTGCCGGCGGTGCTGGCAAGCCTGCGTATCGCCTGACGCGCGCGGCTGGCGGGGGCGAATCAGCCGTCAGCGGGACGGGGCCCCGGCGCACCGTCAATCGCCGCCGCCGCAGCCGCCGCCGCCGCCGTCGCCCCCGCCATCACCACTGCCCCCATCGGCGCCACCGTCGCCGCCGTGCCCGTCCCCGAAGCCGTCGGTGCCGCCGTCGAACGTGGCGCTGCTGAAGTCGCCGCCGCAATGCACTGCACCGTTGCCGCTGCCGTCGCCCGGTTTGTCGCCCCTTTGCGCCGAGCGCAGCGCGCTGCAGTTGGGCATGTAGTGGAAGCCGTCCGGAACGCCGAGCTTGGCATCGAGCGCGAACAGCAGCCCAGCCGGGTCGGCTTGGCCGGGTTGATGTTCTCTTCCTTGCAGCAGTGCCACCACACGCGGCGCAGGCCGGCGTTGTCGTGCTTGTCTTGCGCCAGCGCCACGGCCGGCGTGTGGTGCAGGAAGGCGCCGAAGGCTTGCTTGCAGAACGCGTCGTAGTGGCGCGTGTACAGGATGAACTCGTGCCACAGGTCGTCGGCCACCTGCGACGGCATGGCCACGAATTGACGGCCACTCTTGAGGTACGCGAGGAAGAACTGCCGCAGCGCGCGCGCCGCGAGCTGCCCGTCTTTCGCCGCCAGCTCGGGGCGGCGCAGCTGCAGCTTCTGGATCAGCCCTTTCGGGAACGCATGGCTGCGGATGAAGTCGGCACGCCGCGCGTCACGCAGCTTGACCCACACGATGCGCAGTGCAACGGCCAGGAGCACGCTGACGGCGACGAAGGGCAAGACGGTCATCGGCGCGAGTATCCCGCAGCGCCCTTGAGGCCGGGGTGCCCTCGTGTATGGTGCGGCCCATGCGAATCGACCGGCCCCGTGTGCATCAGCCCGCCTTGGCCGGGATCATGCCGGTGCTGACGCTGGTGCTCGCTCTGGTGTTGATGCTCGGCGGCTGCGCTTCCGGCCCGCCGCGCGGTGGGAACGGCAATGGCAGCGATACCGCACCGAGCCCGCGCCCCGCGCAGCCGGCCGACCGCGACGGCGCGGACGCCAACCCGCCTGCCGATCTGGCCCGCGTGCCCGATGCCGAGCCGAAGCTGGAGCCCATCCGCGCCGGCGGCCCGAACAAGCCTTACGAGGCACTCGGCCAGACCTATGTGCCGATCACGCAGGACAAGCCTTTCAGCGAGCGCGGCCTGGCATCGTGGTACGGCAAGAAGTTCCACGGCCGGCGCACCGCCAGCGGCGAGGTCTACGACATGTATGCGATGACGGCGGCGCACCCGACCTTGCCGATCCCGAGCTACGCGCGCCTGCGCAACCCGGCCAACGGCCGCGAGGTGATGGTGCGCATCAACGACCGCGGGCCGTTCCACACCGGCCGCATCGTCGACCTGAGCTACACCGCCGCCCTCAAGCTCGGCGTGCTGCGCGGCGTGGCCCCGGTGGAGCTGCAGCGCATCACCTTCGACGACATCCGCACTGGCGCCTGGCGGCGCGACGGGCCGGTGTTGGCGAGCGTGGCGGCGCCGGTCGTCGTGGCCGAGATGGCGCCTCTTGCAACGCCTGCGCCAGCGCCTGTGCAAGCTCTCGCTCCGCTGCCTGCGGAGCCGGTGCCAGCGCCCGCCGCGACAGCGCTCGCCTCCGTAAGCGACGCGCCTTCCGCGCGCGCCTACACCGGCTCGGCGCGCGGCTTCTGGGTACAGCTCGGCGCGTTCCGCCAGCAAGACGGCGCCGAGACCTTCCGCCGCCGCGTCGCCACCGATGTCGACTGGCTCACCCCGCTGCTCGCCGTGTTCGCCGATGCCTCGGTCTACCGATTGCAGGCCGGCCCATACCCAAGCCGCGACGAAGCCCGCACCGTGGCCGAACGCGTGCGCGACGCCTTGCAGCTGGTGCCGCTGATCGTCGAGCGGCGCTGAATCGACGTAGACCGCATAGAGAGACTCATGGACCTCGAGGGCATCGCAACGCTATTCGTGCTTCTGCTTCATTGGAGAGTTCCCGCCTGTTCCGCGCTGGCGGGCATTGCCGCGTACCTCTGGTTTCCGCTTGCCCGTGGTTCTCACCTGCGCGAGGCATTTTGATCACCTGCATTGGCGTTGGGGGCGACATCAGCTGGCAGTCGATGGCTGAGACGTCCCACCAGATCGGTCGTGGAATCCCCCTGCCCCAGGTTCCGACGTCACCCTCGACCGTGGTCGCCGCGCGCGGGTATCTTCAGCGCGCGGTGGGGTGCAGCCAGTTCGGCAAACTTGCACTCCATGCTTGCTGGAGTGCTGGTTCTAGCGGGCGTCGCATGGCTCTGGCTCAGTTCCCTGTCGCGCACACAGCCCAACTTCGACCGCGGACACGCGCGCTTGAGCGCAGTCGTCGCTGCCTTGATCTACCCAATCGTTGCCGCACTTTGCCACCATGCGACCTGATCGCTCGTCAGATGGGCGAGAGTTGCATTTGCACTACAGTGTAATTACACTCCGGCCATGAGAAGCGAAGGCAACGTCATTCGCATCATTTCGGCTCGCGAGGGAAACGCCAAAGAGTCCAGGTCTTACCCGTAAAGGTGCCACATGCGCAAAGAGTACGACTTCTCCGCTGCAAGGAAGAACCCCTATGCAACACAGCTCAAGAAGCAAATCACGATTCGGCTCGATGAAGAGTCGATCACGTACTTCAAAGCAATCTCCGAAGACGTAGGCATCCCCTATCAGAGCCTCATCAATCTCTACTTGCGGGATTGCGCGGCTTCGCATCGGAAGCTCAACCTGAATTGGAAGTAGGGCTCTTTGGCCCACAAGATGCCCCGGCTGGGCGGCAACCAGAGGCGCTGCTCTGGCTTGAAGATTGAACCCACGCTGACCCCGCGCCGGGCGCCTCACTCGTCCCACTCAAACCGCTGCACCGCCAGCGCGGTGAACGCGGCGCTGAAACCCAGCATCACCACCACCGGCAACACGGCAGCCTGCAGGCCGAGGCCGCGCCAGGTCATGGCGTCGAGCCCGTCGATGGCCCAGCGCGTGGGTACGAACAGAGATGCGGTTTGCAGCCACGCGGGGAAGGTGAACGACGGCACCCACGCGCCGCCCAGCATCACCAGCAGCAAGGTCGCCAGGATCGCCAGGCCGCGCGTGGCCTCGGGCGTTCGGCCAAGGGCGGCGATCAGCAGGCCGAAGCTCGCCGCGAGCAGTGCGAACGCGACCAGCACCGCGACGAAACCGATCCAGCTTCCTTCGACGCGCACGCCGAAGGCCACGAAGGCCACCGCGTAGATCACCGCGAACACGATCAGCGCGATCAGCGCGGCGCTGGCGATGCGGCTGCCGAGCAAGGTGGTGCGGGTGATCGGCGCGGCGCGCAGGCGCTTCCACAGGCCGAGGCGGCGCATCAGCAACAGGCCCATGCCGATGTCCACGCCCATCAGCAGGATGAACTGCACTCCCATGCCGGCGAACGAGTGCGCGTAGCTGTTGTAGCGGACCTCGGGCTTCACTCCGGCCTCGACCTGGCGGGTTGCGAACGGCACGCTGAACGACGGGCCGCCTGCACTTGCACCTGCAGTCGCACTGCCACCCGAGCCACCGGCCAGCACGTCGCCCAGTGCCTGCATCGCGTGCTGCGCAAGCAGCCCGCGCACCAGCGGCATCACCATGGCTTGCGAGGGGTCGAAATGCAGCACGATCTCGGGTTTGGGTGAGCCGCGCATCAGCGCGCTGCCCGCGCCTGCGCCGAAGCCCGACGGCAGCACCACGGCCGCGCGCTGCTTGCCGGCACGCACTTGCGCGAGCGCCTCGTCCGCACTCGCAACACTGACCACGAGCGCCGTATCGGCACGCATGGCGGCCACGAGCTTGATCGACACGGCGCTGTGGTCCAGGTCGGTGATCGCGATCGGAATGTTCGCCGGCTTCGCCGCCTTGTCGCCGAACAGGCTGCCGAAGAACGCGGCGATCAGGATGGGGGCCACGATGCTCATGATGACCGCGCGGCGGTTCGAGAAGTGCAAGGTCAGGTCCTTGCGAACCAGGGCGGTGAATGCGCTCATGGGCGTACTTTCGGAAGGTGTCTTGTGGGTGTGTCAGGGGCGCATTCGGCGCGCAGCAATCGCGCATCAATCACGCAGTTGCCGCCCGGTGAGCGCAAGGAACACGTCTTCCAGGTTCGCGCGGCCGGAGCTGAGGTGGCGCACCGTGCAGCCGTGCCCGGCGAGTGTTTGCAGCACGGTGGCGGCCGTGGCGCCGAGGTCGTCAACGGCCAGCATGAGGCGGCCCACACCGAGCACCGCGCTGCGCACGCCGGGCAGCGACTGCACAGCAGCCAGTTCGGGGGGATCGAGCACGCCGTCGATGTCGAGCACCAGCGTCTGCGCGGCAGGCAGGCTGCGCATCAGCTCGGCCTGCCTGCCGCTGGCCACCACGCGGCCGTGGTCGATGATGACGATGCGGTCGGCCAGGCGCTCGGCCTCTTCCATGTAGTGCGTGGTGTAGATCAGCGCCTTGCCCGCGCGCTTCAAGGCTTCGAGGTTGTCGAAGATGGCGTTGCGGCTTTGCGGGTCGACGCCGGCTGTGGGCTCGTCGAGCAGCAGCACGTCGGGGTCGTGCACCAGCGCACAGGCGATGTTCAGGCGCCGCTTCATGCCGCCGCTGAAGGTGGACGGCTTGTCGCGGGCGCGGCCGGCCAGGCCGACCATCGCCAGCACGTCGGCGGCGCGCGCCTTGAGCGTGGCCTGGGGCATGCTGTACAGCGCGCCGAACAGCTCGATGTTGGCCAGCGCCGGCAGGTCTTCGAAGAGCGCCAGGTCCTGCGGCACCAGGCCGATGCGGCGTTTGAAGGCGCGCTCGTTCCCGGCAAGCAGGGCGCCATTGATCGTCACGCTGCCGGCGTCGGCCGGCGTCAGGCCGCTGACGATGCCAACGGTCGTGGACTTGCCCGCACCGTTCGGCCCGAGCAGGCCGAGCACTTCGCCGGCGCGCACGTCGAACGAGATGTCTTCGAGCGCTGCGCGTTCGCCGTAGCGCTTGCGCAAGCCACGCGCCTGCAGCATTGCATCCATCTCCTGCTCCCCGGTTTGTGTAATTGGGGCGCATCGTAGTGGCGCTTCGCGCCGGCTCGCATCGGCGTGCGATGGAGTGCGGTTCAGTGGCGTGAGCCGGCGCCGCACGGCGTGAACCGTGGCGCGCGCCCGCGGCTTGCCTCGCCGCTTGCCTCGCCGCTTGACTCGCCGCTTGACTCGCCGCGTGCGGCACCCTCACCATGCACGCCCAGCATGGACTACTCGACCGGCAAGCTCGCCTTCATCATGACCACCGCGCTGCTGCTGGCCTGGGCCGCTGCGTGGGTGCTGGCCTGGCGCTATCGCAACGCAATGCTCGGGTTGATGAGTGCGGCCGGCGCGGCGGCTACAACTGCGCTGCCGCGCGCTGCGAGCGCGCCGCTGCCCATGAGTCCGGCACGCCGCGTCACCGCTGCGCAGAACCGCAGCGCCGGCTGGCGCCTCACCTTGCTGTTGCTCGGCCTCTCGGCGTTGGTGGCCGCAAGCAGCGCGTGGCTGACGCTGTGGCTCGCCGCCGGCCCCGAACCCCTGCCCATCAAGCGCGTCGCGGTGCTGGCGCTGGCCAACACCTGGCCCGCCATTCCCGCCGTCGGCCTGCTGTGGCGCTGGCCGCTGGCGCGCCTGCTGGCGGCGCTCGCGGCCTGGTGCGTGCTGTGCTTCGCGGTGATGCTGTGGCGCTCGATCGAGCCGCGCCCGATGGAGTTGCTGCTGTTCCTGGCCATCCAGGTCGGCCCGCCGCTGCTGTTGATCGCGTTGCTTTGCGTGGGAGCCACGTCGCGCGCTGCAGCGCCGTGGCTGCTGCCGCCGCTGGTGGGCTTGGTGTGGGCGTCGATCGCCGGGCTGGATGTGTTCGCCGTTCTCGTTGCGCAACGCTCGCCGTGGCTGGCGCAGGCACCGTCATGGGCCATTCCGCACGGCGTGATGCTGGGGTTCGCGCTGCTGCCGTGGCTGCTGGCGTGGTGGCCGCTGCGCTGGCTCGGCCGCGCGCTCGGGCGGGCCTATGCGGAGCAGCGCTTGTCGGAAGGGCTGGTGCTGTTCACGGCCGTCTGGGCGGTTGCGTTGCTGGTGCAGGCGCTCACTGCGGCCAGCAACGCGGGCATCGCCGGCGCGGCCCTGCTGTTGCCGCTGCTGTGGATACCGCTGGCGCTGGCGCTGTGGCAACGCCTGCCGCGCGCCGCTGGCCGGCCGCCGACATTGCTGGTGCTGCGTGTGTTTCAACACGACGCTCAGGTGCAGGCCCTGTTCGACCACGTCGTCGAGCGTTGGCGCCTGACCGGCAACACCGTGCTCATCGCCGGAACCGACCTCGTCGACCGCACGCTCGATGCGGCCGACATCTTCACCTTCCTCGACGGCGGCCTGGCGCAGCGCTTCATCCGGACCCCGGCCGAGGTGGCACCGCGCCTGGCCGCGTTCGACATGGCGCCCGATGCCGAAGGCCGCTTTCGCGTCAACGAGTGCTATTGCCACGACACCACATGGCAGCACGCGCTGGGCAGCCTGCTGGAACGCAGTGACGTGGTGCTGATGGACCTGCGCGGCTTCCAGGCCCACAACGCCGGTTGCCGCTTCGAGCTGGCCACGCTCGCGCGGGCGCAGCGGTTGGCGCGCGTGGTGGTGCTCGTCGATGCGCAGACCGACCGCGCCTGCGCCGAGGCCGAAGCCGCGTGCGCACCGGCGGGCCGCTTCGTGTGGGTCGATGCAAACCGGGTCGGCGCGGCAACCAAGCGCGAGGCGCTGCGCTGCTTGTTTCCCGATTGAATGCGCCGGAAGGCTGGCCCATGATCTAGGGCTTCCGGTCATCGATGCGCGCGACCATGATGCGCGCCAGCCGACACACTCCCAGCGCCGCCGCGCCGCCAGCGAAGCGGCTCGAAAACCTCCAAGGAGACTCCCCATGGCGAACAAGAAACCCACCGCATCGAAGGCCGGCCCGGGCCCGAAGGCACTGTCGCTGCACATCGGCTTGAACGCCGTCAGCGGCTCGGCCTACGGCGGCTGGACCGGGCCGCTGGCGGCCTGCGAGTTCGACGCGAACGACATGGCGGCCATCGCCGCGAGCAAGGGCATGAAGAGCACCGTCATGCTCACCAAGAAGGGCACGCGCGCCAACGTGCTGGGCGCGATGCGCAGCGCGGCCAAGGCGCTCGTCGCGGGTGACCTGTTCTTCATGACCTACTCCGGCCACGGCGGGCAGGTGCCCGACGTGAACGGCGACGAGCCCGACAAGCAGGACGAAACCTGGTGCCTCTACGACGGTCAGCTGATCGACGACGAGCTGTACTTCGAACTGGCGCAGTTCGCCGCCGGTGTGCGCGTGCTGGTGCTTTCCGACAGCTGCCACAGCGGCAGCGTCACCCGCGAGCGCCCGCCGCCGCCCGTGCCCGGCCAGCGCCCGAAGCTGATGCCCGCCGCCGTGGCGATGCGCGTGTACGCCGAGCACAAGGCCTTCTATGACAAGCTGCAGCTCGACGTGGCCCAGGCCGCCGGCAGCGACAAGACCGTCGACCCCGACACCGCACTCGCCCAGGTGGCCGCCAGCCCGCGCCTGACCGCCATCGTGAAGAACTTCAAGCCCTCGGTCGTGCTGATCTCGGGCTGCCAGGACAACCAGACCTCGATGGACGGCGACCACAACGGCGCCTTCACCGAGCAGGTGCTCGCCACCTGGAAGCACGGCGCGTTCACCGGCAGCTACGGCGTGTTCCATGCGCGCGTGAAGGGCGCAATGCCGCCCACGCAAACGCCGAACCTGTTCACGCTCGGCAAGACCGGCGCCTTCCTGGCGCAGACACCGTTCACGGTGTAGCGCATGCCTTGCCATGAATGCCGCTCAGGTGACTGACCCGTTCGCTGCGCCGCCAGCGAGCGCGGCGCCGGTCACGCTGTTCTACAGCTACGCCCACGAAGACGAAGCCTTGCGCGACGAGCTGCAGGGCCACTTGAAGATCCTGGAGCGGCGCGGCCTGCTGGCGCCCTGGCACGACCGGCGCATCGTCGCCGGCGAAGACTGGGCGCAGCGCATCGACGCGAACCTGCGCAGCGCCGAACTGGTGCTGCTGCTCGTCAGCAAGGACTTCATCGAGTCCGACTACATCATGGGCACCGAACTCGGCGCCGCGATGGCGCGCCACGCGCAGCGTGAGACCGTGGTGGTGCCCATCGTCGTGCGGGCCGTCGACCTCGACCCCGACGATGCCGACGCGCTGCCCTTCCTGAAGCTGCAAGGCCTGCCGACCGACCTGAAGCCCGTCACGTCGTGGCAGAACCGCGACGAGGCCTGGACCAACGTGGCCAAGGGCCTGCGCGTGACCGTCAAGGCCATTCGCGAGCAGCGGCCGGTGGTTGCGGCCAGGCCGGCCCCGGCGGTGCCACCGAGCGCGTTGCCGCCTGTACCTGCGACACGGCCAGAACCGCCTGCGGCAGACGCGGACGCGGACGCGGGCGCGTTCGAGAACATCGACTTCGCATCCATGTCCGAACCATCCGAAGCCCTGCCCGACTGCGCCGCTCCCGCCATGGCGTCAGCCGCAGCCCCGGCCGACCCCGTGCTCGAACGCGTGGTGCAAGGCGCGGTCGGGCTAGTCGAGGGTGCGCAGCGCAACCGGGGCGAGTCCGCGCTGGATGCGGCAGCGCAGCAGCGGGTGCGCAGCGGTGCGCAGGCGCTGGTCGACATGCCCGATCAGAAGCGGGTGCTCTGGGTCGATGACCGGCCCGAAGGCAACCGCCTTGAAGCGGCCGCTTTGGCGCACCTGCAGATCGAGGTCGTGGCGGTGCGCGACACCGATGCCGCGCTGCAATGCATTGCCACTGACACCGAAGGCTTCGACCTCGTCATCTCCGACTGGGAACGGCCTGCCGAGGGCCCGCAGGCCGGCCTGCGCCTGCTGCAAAGGCTGCGTGCCACCGGCTCGGCCGTGCCGCTGGTGTACTACCACGCAAACTTCGGCGCCGCCCAGCGCGAGCAACGAGCCGAGCAGGCCCGCGCGGCGGGCGCCCTCGGCGAGGCGGTGTTGCCGTCAGACCTGATGGCGCTGGTGCGGCGTGCGCTGCTAGGCTGACCCGCTGCCACCAAGCCCCCCGCAAGAACAGACCCCCAGGAGACGACCATGGCCACCCGCGGACCCGACATCACCTTCATCGTTCCAGGGCTGGCAGAGACCGGCACCAAAGCCGCCAGCGCCGTGCGCGGCCGCGTCAAGGCCGCCGTGAGCGTTGGGGCGCAGCGCGCCGGTGGCGCGGCCCAGCGCGTGGTCGCGCGACCCGGCGAAGACGTGGTGGTGCTGACCATTGCGAACGGGCCCACGCTCGTGCTCAGCCCCGAGTCGGCACGCGACCTGATGCGCGCGCAGGCGCCCGGCGCCACGCGCGGCGCCATTGCCGCCGCAGGCAGCAACGAGGTGATCGTCGGCGCGCAGCTCGGCTGGCCCGGGCTGGAGGCGAGCGCGACACGCGGCGTCACGCGCGGCTGGATGGGGCAGGCGGTGCTGAGCGCCTTCCACGTCATCACCGGCCTCGTCAAGGACGCCGCGCCCAAGCTCGCGGCAGCGGCGATCACCATGAAGGTCGATGGTGCGGTGGATGCGGGCGTCTACAAGCTGAGCGCCGGCCCGATGCCGAAGGCGCTGAACGCCGACGGCCGCAAGCCCATCAGCGTGAGCGCCGCTGATGCCGCCGCCGGCCCGCTGTTGATGTTCGTGCACGGCACCTTCGTGGACACGGTCAGCACCTTCGGCAAGCTGTGGTCGGGCCACCCCGACACCGTGCGCGCGCTGTTCCAGCAGTACGGCGACCGCGTCTTCGCGCTCGACCACCCGACGATGGGCAAGAGCCCCATCGCCAACGCGCTCACGCTCGTGCAGGCGCTGCCGGACGACGCGCGGCTGCACCTTGTCACGCACTCGCGCGGCGGCCTGGTGGCCGAGGTGCTAGCGCGCGCCTGCGCCGGCCGGCCGCTCGGCGCCGAGGAGCTGAAGTTGTTCGCTGGTGCCGGCTACGGCCCGCACCGCGCCGACCTGCAAGCCCTGTTCACGATGACTGCCGCCAAGCGCGTCAAGGTCGACCGCGTCGTGCGTGCCGCCTGCCCGGCGCGGGGCACGCTGCTCGCATCGAAACGCTTCGACGCTTACTTGTCGGTGCTGCAGTGGGGCCTGCAACTTGCCAGCGTGCCGGTGGCGCCGCAGCTGGTCGACTTCCTGCACGAAGTGGCGCGCCGCCGCGCCGAGCCCGACGAGCTGCCCGGCATCGAAGCCATGATGCCCGAGAGCCCCGTGATCCAGTGGCTCAACAGCGGTGGCGAGCCGGTGCCCGGCCTGCTGCGCGTGATCGCCGGCGACATGGAGGGCGACTCGATCGGCTCGTGGGTCAAGACGCTGCTGACCGACGCCTTCTACTGGACCGACAACGACATCGTGGTGCAGACGCGCTCGATGTACGGCGGCGCGCCACGTGCCTCCGGCGCAGCGCCGGGTGCCGCGATAGGCGCCGCCGCCTTCGTGCTCGACCGGGGCGCGAAGGTCACGCACTTCAACTACTTCGCCAACCCGTTGACCGTGGCGGCGATGCTGGCCGCGCTGAAGGCCGAGCAACCGGAAGGGTTCGCGACCATCGGGCCGCTGAGCTGGGCCGGCGAAGACGCGAGCGGCACGCGGTCGGCTCGCGCCGTGGCGCGCTCGCGCGGCGGCCCGGGCGAAAAGGCGGCCGACCGGCCGGCGGTGTTCGTGCTGCCCGGCATCCTGGGCTCGAACCTCGCGCTCGACGGCAAGCGCATCTGGCTCGGCTTCCGCTTCATCAACGGCCTCAAGAAGCTCGCGTGGGACCCGGCCACCGCCTCACGCGTCACGCCTGATGGCCCCATCGGCCTGAGCTACGACGACCTGATCGACCGGCTCGCCGACACGCACGAGGTGATCCCGTTCGCCTACGACTGGCGCCGCCCGATCGAGGACGAGGCGCGCCGCCTCGCCGACGCGGTAGAAGCTGCGCTCGCCGCGCGCGCCAGCAGCGGCAAGCCGGTGCGCCTGCTCGCGCACTCGATGGGCGGGCTGGTGGCGCGCACCATGCAGCTCGAGCGCCCGGCCACCTGGCAGAAGATGATGGCGCGCGACGGGGCACGTTTGCTCATGCTCGGCACGCCGAACGGGGGCTCGTGGGCACCGATGCAAACGCTGTCGGGCGACGACACCTTCGGCAATGCGCTGGTCGCGTTCGGCTCGCTGTTCGACAACGGCGGCACGCGCAAGATGATGGCGTGCATGCCGGGCTTCATTCAACTGCAAGCCGCGCTGCTCGACCCGGTGCAGCAACTCGACAAGGCGAGCACCTGGCAGCGCCTGGCCGACGACGACATGGCCGTGCTGCGCTCGCACAGCATCTGGCACGACGAAGGCGCGCAGCGCACGATCTACGAGTGGGGCGCGCCGCCGCAAGACGTGCTCGACCAGGCCGTGGCCTTGCGCAAGCGCCTCGATGCGCAGGTGCCGACGCTCGGTGCCGATGCGCAGAAGATGCTGCTCGTCGTCGGCCATGCCGACTTCACGCCCGCCGGCATCGTGCAGGGCAACGACGGCCTGGAATACCTCGACACCCCCGACGACGGCGATGGCCGCGTGCCGTTGCAAAGCGCGCTGCTGCCCGGTGTGCGCACCTGGAAGGTCGACGCCGAGCACGGCAAGCTGCCCGACGTGGCGAGCGCCTTCTCGGCCTACATCGAGCTGCTGGCCACCGGGCAGACGAGCCAGCTGGAAGTGCTGCGCCTCGATGCCACGCGCGGCGCCAACGCCAATGTCAACGCCACCCTCGATGCGCCGGGCCGCGAAGCGGCGGCCAGCACGGCGGCCGCCTCGCAGGTGCGCAGCCGGCCGTCGCGCGGGCTGCAGTCGTCGCAGCCGCCATCGAGCGCGTCCGACACGCTGGGCCTGGGCCGCTCGGGCGACGCCGAGCGAGCGCGCGCTCGGGCCAAGTCGAGCGCGCTGCGGGTGCGCGTGTTCAACGCCGACCTGCGCTTCATCAAGGAGCCGCTGCTGCTGGGCCACTACCGCGCGCTGGCGCTCACGGGCACCGAGCGCGTGGTCGATGCCCTCGTCGGCAAGGCGATGAGCCAGTCGCTCGCGGCCGGCCTGTACCCCGACGCGACCGGCTCGCACCAGATCTTCAACAACGAACGCCCCGACCCGGACAACCCGTTCGCGATGGCGCGCCCGCAGGCCGTGGTGGTGGCCGGGCTCGGCGAGGAAGGCAAGCTGCGGCCGGCCGAGCTTGTGTACACCGTGCGTCAGGCCGTGCTGGCCCATGCCCAGCGCTTTGCGGAACGCCCGGGCGGTGCGGCGGCGCAGTTCGAACTGGCGGCCACGCTGCTCGGCAGCGGCGGCATGGGGATCACGCCGGGGAGTGCGGCGCAACTGATCGCGCAGGGCGCGTATGAGGCGAACCAGAAGCTGCAGCAGGCCGGCTGGCCGCAGCTGGCTCAGCTCACGCTCGTCGAGCTGTACCTGGAGCGCGCCAGCGACGCCTGGCGCGCGCTGCAGGTGCAGGCCGAAGCGGCGCCGAAGCAGTTCGAGGTGGTGGGCCGGGTCGAGTCGGGCGAAGGCGCGATCCGGCGCTCGCCGGACGTCAACTACCGGGGCGCGAACTACGACTTCATCAGCGCCCTGCCGGGCCCGAAAGAGAACGACGAGCCGACGATCCTGTTCACGATCGACACCCGCCGCGCGCGCACCGAAGTGCGTGCCCAGCATGCCCAGGGCAAGCTGCTGAGCGAGCTCGTGGCGAACGCGTCGAACGACGCGAATCGCGACCCGCAGATCGGCCGCACCCTTTTCAACCTGCTCGTGCCGGTCGAGATCGAACCCTTCTTCGGCGGCACCAGCGAGATGCTGCTCGAACTCGAAGGCGGCACGGCGGGCATCCCGTGGGAACTGCTCGACACCGACCTGCCCGAGCAAGGCGGCGGTGATGCGCGGCCGTGGGCGATACGCAGCAAGCTGATCCGCAAGCTCCGCACCGCCGAGTTCCGGGTGCAGGTGTCGGACGCCAGCGCCGACCACAGCGTGCTGGTGATCGGCGCGCCCAAGTGCGACCCCGACAAGTACCCCGAGTTGCCCGGTGCCCGCGCCGAGGCCGAATCGGTGGTGGCGTGCCTGATGGCCGGCGCCGACGGCGTGCCGGCGAACCGCGTGCGCTCGCTGCTCAGCGGCGAAGACGATGCGCGCACCGTCATCAACGCGCTCTACGAGCGGCCCTACCGCGTGGTGCACATTGCCGGCCACGGCGAGTCCGGCAGCCGCGGCGGGGTGGTGCTGTCGGGCGACACCTTCCTCGGCGCCAACGAAGTGCAGGCCATGCGCACCGTGCCCGAACTGGTGTTCCTGAACTGCTGCCACCTCGCCGCGCGCGACCCGAACAGCCTGCTCAAGCCCTACGACCGGGCGGCCTTTGCAGCCGGCATTGCACAGGCGCTGATCGAGGTCGGCGTGCGCTGCGTCATCGCTGCCGGCTGGGCCGTGGAAGACGAGCCGGCCAAGGTCTTCGCGACCAACTTCTACGCGGCCTTGCTGCGCGGCGAACGCTTCATCGGTGCGGTCGCGGCGGCACGCGAAGCCGCCTGGCGCGCCGCGCCGGACAGCAACACCTGGGCCGCCTACCAGTGCTACGGCGACCCGGCCTGGAAGTGGCGCCGCGAGGGCGGCGACGGGCAGCGCCCGGCAAAGCCCGCAGGCGACGAGTTCGCGGGCGTGTCGTCGCCGGTATCGCTGGTGCTGGCTCTGGAATCGATGTCGATCAACAGCCGTTTCAACAGCGCCAAGCCCGAGGACCAGCTCGACGCGCTGCACCGGCTTGAGGCCACGCACGCCGCGCACTGGGGTGGCATGGGCGCGGTGGCCGAGGGTTTCGCCGTCGCCTTCGCCGACGCGAAGGACACGCCGAACGCGATCCGCTGGTACCGGGTGGCGGTAGGCGCAGCCGACGGCAGCGCATCGTTCAAGGCGGCCGAACAACTGGGCAACCTGCTGGTTCGCTTCGGCGAGAAGATCGCCGACGACGCTGCGGCGCGCGTGGCCATCGAGGAAGGCCTGGCGCACCTCGGCCGACTTGCGGCGCTGCAGCCCACCGCCGAGCGCGAGACCCTGCTGGGTTCGGCCTGCAAGCTTCTGGCGATGGTCGAAGCGCGTGTGACCAGCAAGGCGCGCACGGCCGCGTCGCTGGCGGCGCTGCGCAAGATGATGGCGCACTACGAGAACGCCGAAACGCTGGCGCGCGCCGCGCAGGCCACCAACCTCTACTACCCCCTGATGAACCGCATGGCGGCAGAGTTGCGGCTCGCGTTCATGACGAAGCGCCCCGCTGTGATCGACCCAGCCCGCCTTGCCGAGGCGCGCGAGTCGATGACGCAAGAGGCGCAGAACAAGCCGGGCTTTTGGTCGGTGGTCGGGCAGATCGAACTGCGCATGCTCGAAGCGCTGGTGCAAGGCCGGGTCGCCGGTGCGAGCGCCGCGTTGATCGCCGCGTTCGTCGAACTGAAGGCCCGCGTGCCAGCGGCGTGGATGTGGGACACGGTCTACAAGGAGGCGCGCTTCACGATGGACCCGTACGTCGCCGCCTCGAAGCTTGGCGCTCCTGCCGAGGCTACTGCGGCGAAGGCAATCCTCGACACGCTGGGGCGGCTTGCTGCGAAGTGATCGAATCAACTGGCAGAGTGCTGCGCGGTGCTGGCGAGGCCATCGGGCGACCGGCTCCGTTCATGCCCGGGGCAACAGTCCACTGGACTGTTTGAGTCCGGGCTCGCTCCTCCGGACCGGAAATACCGGTCCTCCCCCTTGACTTCACTGCGCCGGTCACCCGACGGCCCCACCAGCAAGCACCGTCGTGACGTGCGACGGCATTGAACAGCCGAGTGCGTCAACGGTCTCTGGAGCACTGTGACCGGTCGTTGTGTGGAGCGAAGTCAAGGAGGAGGGCCGGTACTCCGGCACGGGGGACATGAGCGGAACACAACGGCCCGGCGCGGTGCTCACGCACCGACCATTGATTGTCGGCGCGCGCCAGTCACCGGCACCGCGCTACTGCGCGTACCAGAGCACCGCAAAGAAGTGGCACGCACTGCCGCCCAGCACGAACAGGTGCCAGACGAAGTGCGCATACCGCACGCGTGAGTCGAAGATGAACACCACGGCGCCAGCCGTGTAGAGCAACCCGCCGGCCACCAGCAGCGCGAGGCCTGCGCCCGGCATGCGCGCGACCAGCGGTGCGGCGGCCACCACCGCCACCCAGCCCATCACCACGTACAGGCCGGTCGACCACAGCGGGTGCTTCAGGCGGTTCAGCATCTTCGCCATGAAGCCGAGCACGGCCATCGCCCAGACCACGCCGAACAGCGACCAGCCCCAGCCGCCGCGCAGCACGCCCAGCACGAACGGCGTGTAGCTGCCCGCGATGAACAGGTAAATGGCCGCATGGTCGCAGCGGTTCATCCATGTCTTGGCCGGCCCGGCCGGCAGCGCGTGGTAGAGCGTGGACACGCCGTACAGCAGCATCATCGTGACTGAAAACACGCAGATCGCGATGATGTTGATCGCGGTGAGCGCCGGCGATGCAAAGGCCAGCAGCAGGGGCAGCGAAGCGATGGCCAGCACGAAGCCCAGGCCGTGGCTGATCGCGTTGGCGATCTCTTCGCCGCGCGTTTGATCGCGGTCGACTCGGGGTGCGCGGACCGCTGCCATCTGAGCACCAAACTCTGCGCCCGTCACCGCCCGCCCGTCACGTCGATGACCGCGCCGGTCGTGTAGCTCGACGCGTCCGACAGCAGCCAGCCGATCGCCTGTGCCACTTCGGCGGCGCTGCCGGCGCGCTGCATCGGCACCAGCGGCGCCATCTGCGCGGCGCGGTCGGGCTGGCCGCCGGAGGCGTGGATGTCGGTCGCGATGATGCCGGGCCGCACTGCGTTGACGCGGATGCCTTCGAGCGCGACCTCTTTCGCAAGGCCGAGCGTGAACACGTCGATCGCGCCCTTGGCCGCCGCGTAGTCCACGTACTGCCCCGGCGAGCCCAGCCGCGCGGCCGCCGACGACAGGTTCACGATCACGCCGCCCGCGCCGCCGTGCTTCGTGGACAGGCGCTTCACCGCCTCGCGTGCACACACGATGCTGCCGATCACGTTGACCGCGAACATGCGCTGAAGGCGCACCACGCTCATCTCGTCGACACGGACGGGCACGTCGACGACGCCGGCGTTGTTGACGAGCGCTTGCAGTGGCGGCAGCCGGCCGGCGCGCACCTCGGCGTCGAGCCACTCGAACATTGCGAGCACCTGGCCTTCGTCCGCCACGTCGGCCTGCACTGCCAGTGCGCAACCCCCGCCCGCGCGAATGCGCGTCGCCATGCTCTCGGCCGCAGCCGCGCCGGTCGCGTAGTTCACCACCACGGCCCAGCCTTGTTGGGCACACCACCACGACGTGGCCGCACCGATGCCCCGGCCACCGCCGGTCACAAGCACACTGCGTGCGGGTGCGACGCCGGTGGATGCGACTCCCGCAGATGTGAAATCGCTCTCGCTCATCGGCTCGCTCGTTGCATCATTCTTCGCCGCCGTCGGCCTCTTCGCCGCGCGCGGGCTCCTTGGCCTTCTTGTCGAGCACCGCCTGCAGTGTGGCCAGGTCGGCGGTGAACTTGTCGGTCGCCACTGGCCGCGCCAGGCGCAGCGCCGGCGGGAACAGGTGGCTCATGTAGAGCTCGTCGCCGAACTGGTCGGCACGCTGCAGGTTGAACCACATCGTCAGGCCGATGCCGACCACCGCGCAAACGGCGGCCACCCACCTCAGCACCCGATGGCGCGCCGGCTCGACCGCCAGCAGGTGGAAGTACAGCGCGATGGCAGCCACGCAATAGACGCCGACGAACGCGAAGTCACTCAACGCGGGCCACGAGAACGTGAACGCCAGCAACGACGGCAACGTGCCGACCACCAGCGTGGCGATGCTGGAGAACAGGAACACACGCAGGTGCCAGCCGAAGCGGGCGTGGTGCGTGAAGGTCTTGGAGAGCAGCGCCCACGCGCCGCACCACACCGCGCCACCGGCCACCGTGGCCAGCAGCATGGTGCCCAGGGCGCGGCCCAGGCCGCCCGGGTCGGTCGTGAGGTAGGTGTTGAACAGCAAACCGATCAACAGCGCGCACGCCGCCGCCAGCCCGGGGCCGGCACGGCGTAGCAGCGGCGCCGTCGAAGGCAGCGACACTTCGGCGGCAAGCGTGTGCTCGGGCAGACGCAGCCGCAGCCGCGTGAGGCCGGCAGTCAGCTCGATGGCATCAACCTGCGCGGCCAACTCGCTGCGCTCGGCGCTGCGCAGGTGCCTGCTACCGGCATGCGAGCCGCCCTGAGCGGCGACCTGAACGCCATTGCGCGTGTCGCCGACCGCAAGCACCAGGCGGGTAGCGCCTGCCTCATGCGCCAGGCGCGTGTCGCCGACCGCATGCGCCGCGCCCGCGTCGGCCGCCTCGATGCTGAAGTGGTGCGGGGCCACGTGCGCATCGGCCAGCACCACGTCGTTGTCGAGTGCGCGACCCACACGCAGCGGCCAAGCGTGCACCGGCACGGCGTGGCGCACGCTGCCGTCGCGGTCCAGCACTTCGAGCAGGGCTAGCGTGCCCAACCGTAGGCCCCCAGGTAGTGAGCCGCCAGCTTCTGCGCGTTGGGGAAACTCAGGCCTTGCGCGTCGAACCGGCCCTGCACGCCGGATGTGCTCTGGTCGAGCGTGGCCACGAGCACCGACAGGTCGTAGAGCTGCGGCAGCTTCTTGTAGGCGCGCAGGCACACCACGGCGCGCAGCGGCAGACCCCCTTGCTCGACATAGTCTTCATGGCATTGCGGCTTGGTCTGGTACTCGGCGCGCAGCCGCGTGAACGCTTCGTTGCGAAAGCTCGCCGCGTAGCGCGCCGCGAAGCGCATGGCGCCGAGCTTGCCGCCTTCGTAGCTTTCATGGCGCAGGCTGATGGCGCCGGTGGTGTAGTCGCCCACGAAGATGCGCGTGTCCATCACGCAGTCGGAGCGTTCCAGGTCGAGCCCGCCGGTGCGCGAGGGCTCGCTGCTGCCCCAGCAACGCATGAAGGTGTCGCTCGGCACCGGCACCTTGTAGCGCGGGTGCGTGGCCGGCTTCCAGCCCTGCGCGACGAAGCGGGTGGTGAGCGCGGCCTGGTGCTGCATCAGCTGGTCGGTGACGATGCCGTAGGCCGGCGCGCTGATAGGCGCAGCGTTGCGGCCCGCCGCGAGCAGCGCCATCGCGAAGCTCGCCGGCACCAGGAAGCTGACCTGTTCGCCGTCGACCCGGCGCGCCACGTTCACGCCGATCACCTGGCCCGCCTCATCGAGCGCCGGCCCGCCGCTCATGCCGCCGCTGAGCGCACCGCCGAAGAATATCTGCGGGTAGAAGCTGCGCCGCACCAGGCCGTTGTAAGTGCCTTCGGTGACCGCAAAGCCCACGTCGAGCGGGTTGCCGAGCGAGTAGATGCGCTCGCCCTGCGCCAACGCCCGCGCCTCCGCGCGAAACGGCAGCGCGTCGAACGGCTTCGGGGCCACGTCGCCGGCCTTCAGCAACGCCAGGTCGTGCAGCACGTCGAGCTGAAGGATCTGCACCGGCGCTTCGCGCCCATCGGCCGTGACATAGACCAGGTCGTGCCGTTCGGGCTTGAGCGCTGCCTCGCTCACCACATGGAAGTTGGTGATGATGTGCCCCTGCGCCGAGACGAAGAAGCCCGAGCCGACGGACGTCTGGCTGGCTTGGCCCTTGAGCACGGTGCGTATCTGCACGAGTTGCGAGCGCGCCTGTTCGTAGACCTTGCGTGCCGACAATGAAATGGGCGCGGCGACGGGTGCCGAAGCGCCTGCGTCCGGCGCCACGGGTGCTTCTGTGTCGGCTCTTGTGGCGCCCTGCGCCGCGGCCGGAGCCGAGGCCGCCGTGGGTGTGGTCTGCCCCGATGCGCCGAGCGTTGGCCCAAGTGACAATGCAATCAGCAGCGTGGCCCGGCGGAGATTCGAATTCATTGAAACTCATTTTACGGGTTGCGGCTTGCGCCCTAGTGTCCCGGAGCCTTTGACCATGCACCGACGAAGTTTTGCCGCCGTTGTTGCCAGCGCAGCCACCGCACTCGTCGCCCTGCCCGCGTTGCTGCGCGCGCAAACCCTCGAGAAGCCCAGGCTCACCCTCGCGGTGGGTGGCAAGAACCTGCTGTACTACCTGCCGCTGACTATTGCAGAGAGCATGGGCTACTTCAAGTCCGAAGGCCTCGACGTGACGATTGCCGACTTCGCCGGTGGCTCGCGCGCCTTGCAGGCCCTGGTCGGCGGCAGTGCCGACGTGGTGTCGGGCGCGTTCGAGCACACCATCAACATGCAGGTCAAGGGCCAACGCCTGCGCGCCTTCGCACTGCAGGGCCGCGCGCCGCAGATCGTCCTGGGTGTGAACACCAGGACGATGCCCAACTTCAAGAACCTGGGCGAGTTGAAGGGCAAGAAGCTCGGCGTCACCGCCCCCGGCTCCAGCACCAACGTGCTGGCGAACTTCGTGCTCGCCAAGGCGGGGTTGAAGCCGGGTGACGTGGCCATCGTCGGCGTGGGCGCGGGCAGCGGTGCGGTGGCGGCCATGCGCTCGGGGCAGATCGATGCCATCAGCAACCTCGACCCGGTCATCACGCTGCTGCTGCGCTCGGGCGACCTGAAGGTCGTGTCCGACACGCGCGTGGTGCCTGAAGCCGACAAGATCTTCGGTGGCCCGATGCCGGCCGGCTGCCTGTACGCACCGCAAAGCTTCATCGACAAGAACCCGGCCACCGTGCAGGCCCTGACGAACGCCATCGTTCGCGCCGACAAGTGGATCCAGGCCGCAGGCGCAGGCGACATCATCAAGGCCGTGCCTGAGTCGTACCTGCTGGGGGACCGCGCCGTGTATGTCGATGCGTTCCTGGCGGCCAAAGGAGCGTTGTCGGTGGACGGCGTGTTCCCCGAAGCGGGGGCCGAAACGGCGCGCCGCGCGCTGGCCAGCATCGACCCCGAGATCGCGGCCGCGAAGATCGACCTCGGCGCCCTCTACACGAACGAGTTCGTGAAACGGGCCAACGCGAAATACCCCAAGGGGTGAGCGCGGCAGGAGTTGGCGGCGTGCTCGGCCCGGTCCCGGCGATCCTCGCCCACAACGCGGCCCGCGAGCCCGAGCGGCTTGCGCTGAAGTACCGCGCCATGTGCGCCAGCCCGTTCGTGTTCCTGCGCGGCACCTGCCACCTGTTCTACACGCGCCTGCCCGACGCGCCGGTGCAGCGTGACGCACCGCTGGTGTGGGCCTGCGGCGACCTGCACCTCGAGAACTTCGGCAGCTACCGGGGTGACAACCGGCTGGTCTACTTCGACATCACCGACTTCGACGAAGCCGCACTCGCACCGCTGAGCTGGGACCTGGCGCGCCTGCTCACGAGCGTGCTGTGCGCCGCCGGCGAACTGGGCCTTGCGCGCACGCCGGCGCGGGCCATGTGCCGCGCGGTGATCGACAGCTACGCGCAGGCGCTGGCCGAGGGCTCGGCGCGCTGGATCGAGCGCGATGTGGCCACCGGCCCGGTCAAGACCTTGGTCGACGGCCTGCGCGAGCGCCGGCGCATCGACTTCCTCGACAGCCGCACCGAACGCACCGACCAAAGACACCGGCGCCTGCGCATCGACGGCAAGCGCGCACTGGCGGCAAGCGAAGCGGACCGCGCGCGCGTCACCCGGCTCATCGGGCGCTTCGCGAAGGGCCAGGACGACCCCGCGTTCTTCGACGTGATCGACGTTGCGCGGCGCATCGCGGGCACCGGCAGCCTGGGGCTCGAACGCTACGTGGTGCTGGTGGCGGGCAGAGGCCTTGCCGGCAAGCGCGAGAGGAACAAGCGCGAAACGGGCAAGCGCAAGACGGCCAGGCGCAGCGATTCGAACCACCTGCTCGACCTCAAGCTCGCACTGCCCTCCTCGCTCGACACACCGCTGCGCGAGCGGCTGAAGCAGGTGCAGCCGCCCTGGCCTCATGCCGCCGAGCGCTGCGTGGCGCTGGAGCAGCGGCTGCAGGCCGTTCCCGCAGCCATGCTGCACCCGAGCATCGCCCGCGACCGAAGCTACGTGCTGCGCAGCCTGCTGCCCAGCCAGGACCGCGTGAGCCTCGACCCGAAGCACACTGACACCGATGAACTGGCGCAAGCCCTGCGTGACATGGGCCGACTGGCCGCGTGGGCGCACCTGCGCGCCAGCGGGCGCCAAGGCGCGGCGAGTGCCGATGCGCTGATTGCGTTCGGCCAGCAGCGCAAGGCCTGGACCGCCGCGCTGCTGGGCGTGGCCGAAGCGTGCGCGGAGCAGGTCAGAAGCGATTGGCAGGCGTGGGCCGCGGCGGTGGCCGAGCGCGGCGAAAAGGCCCTGGCGCATGGGCATTGACGCGGCAGGCGCCGCAGAGGCCGCACACGCCGCACACGCCGCCCTCGTGCTGCGTGGCGTTGCCTGCGCCTTCGCCGCCAAGGCCGACGCCTCCCAGCGCTACACCGCCGTGCGCGACGTGAACCTGCACGTCGGCGCGGGCGAGTTCGTGGCCGTGGTCGGCCCGACCGGCTGTGGCAAGAGCACGCTGCTTAACGTGGCGGCCGGCCTGCTGGCGCCCAGCGCGGGCACGGTCACTGTGTTCGGCGAGCCGCTGGCCGGCATCAACCGCCGCGCCGGCTACATGTTCCAGGCCGAGAGCCTGATGCCGTGGCGCACGGCGGCGCAGAACGTGATGGCGGGGCTCGAGTTTCGCGGCGTCACCGATGCGCAGGCGCAAGCCGATGAATGGCTCAAGCGGGTCGGCCTCGGCGGGTTCGGCGACCGCTACCCGCACCAGCTGTCGGGCGGCATGAGGAAGCGCGTGAGCCTGGCGCAGACGCTGGTGCTCGACCCCGACATCATCCTCATGGACGAGCCGTTCTCGGCGCTCGACATCCAGACGCGGCAGCTGATGGAGAACGAGGTGCTGGCCTTGTGGGCCGCCAAGCGCAAAGCGGTGCTGTTCATCACCCACGACCTCGACGAGGCGATTGCCATGAGCGACCGCGTGGTGTGCCTGTCGGCGGGGCCGGCAGCACGCCCCATCGGCGAGTTCAGGGTCGACCTGCCGCGCCCGCGCGACGTGGCCGAGGTGCGCACCACGCCCCGCTTCATCGAGCTGCACCAGGCCATCTGGAGCGTGCTGCGCGACGAGGTTCTCAAGGGCTACCAGCAGCAGCTGGCGGCTTGAGCCGGGCATTTGCGATGTGGCGTTTCATCAAGCCCAACCACCGGAACCTGCGCCTGTGGCAGGTCGGCCTGCTCGTGCTGATCTTCGTGTTGTGGCACGTCACCACCAAGCCCGGGCTGATACCGCCCATCGTGTTCGAGAACGACCAGCAGGCCGCGTTCTTCTTCGGTGAACCGCTGAAGGTTTTCGGCCGGGTCTGGGCATGGTTCGTGGTGAATGGCGACATCTACCAGCACCTGTGGGTAACGCTGCTGGAGACCGTGCTCGCGTTCGGCATCGGCACGGTGCTGGGCCTGGCCTGCGGCCTGTGGCTGGCGCTGAGCCCGATGGCCGCGGCAATCGCCGACCCGTACATCAAGGCGCTGAACAGCATGCCGCGCGTGATCCTCGCACCCATCTTCGCGGTGTGGTTCGGCCTTGGCATCGCATCGAAGGTGGCGCTCGGCGTGACGCTGGTGTTCTTCATCGTGTTCTTCAACGTCTACCAAGGCGTGAAAGAGGTGAGCCCGGTGGTGCTGGCCAACGCGCGCATGCTCGGCGCCTCGCAGAAGCAGTTGCTGCGCCACGTGTACCTGCCCAGTGCCACGAGCTGGGTGTTCAGCTCCTTGCACACCAGCGTCGGCCTGGCCTTCGTCGGCGCGGTGGTGGGCGAGTACCTGGGCTCGTCGCGCGGCGTGGGCTACCTGATCCTGCAGGCCGAAGGCGCGTTCGACATCAACACGGTGATGGCCGGCATCCTGGTGCTGACCGTCTTCGCGCTGCTGCTCGACGGCGCGGTCAGCCGCGTCGAGAAGCGGCTGATGAAGTGGCAACCGCAGATGAGCGAGACCGACAAACTCTGAGAGAGTGGAGCAACCCATGGCCAAAGACTTCAGCGCGATGGAAGACAGCAACCGCTCGGCCAACCCGAGCATCCACAGCGTCAGCGACCCGGCCCGGCGCATCTGGGTGCACGGAGGCCTGGCCGGGCTGGCCGGTGGCGTGCTTGCGCCGCTGCTCGGGCCTTTGCTCAGCGGGTGCGCGGCCGTGCCCGCCACAGGCCTTGCCGCCGCGAGGCCGCTGCTTGGCTTCAAGGCGATCCCGACCGCCACATCGGACGCGGTGGTCGTGCCCGAAGGCTACGTGGCGCAGCCGCTCGCGCCCTGGGGCGAGCCGGTGGGGATTGCCGGCAACATGCCTGCGTGGCGCCCCGACGCCGCCAACAACGCGGCCGAGCAGGCGGTGCAGATGGGCATGCACCACGACGGCATCCACTTCTATCCCATCGACGGCAGCAGCACGCGCGGCCTGCTCGCCATGAACCACGAGTACGTTGACGATGGCCTGCTGCACCCCGGCGGGCTGGCCGACTGGAGTGCCGAGAAGGTGGCCAAGTCGCAGGCGGCGCACGGCGTGGCGGTGATCGAGGTCGAGCTGCAACGCGGCGCGTGGCAGATGGTGCGACCCTCGCCGTATGCGCGGCGCATCACCGCGCGCACGCCGTTCGCCCTGCAAGGCCCGGCCGCTGGCCACGCGCTGATGCGAACCCAAGCCGACCCCGCCGGCCGCACCGTGCTCGGCACGCTGAACAACTGCGCCAGCGGCAAGACGCCGTGGGGCACCTACCTGTCGGGCGAAGAGAACTTCGCGTTCTACTTCGGCGGCGTCGAGCAGCCGGACGCGCATCAAGCCCGCTGGGGCCTGCGCAAGGCCGCGTTCTTCAACTGGCCGGCCTTCGACGAGCGCTTCGACGCGTCGCGCCACCCGAACGAATACAACCGCTTCGGCTGGGTCGTCGAGATCGACCCGATGGATGCGACGAGCATGCCCGTCAAGCGCACCGCGCTCGGCCGCGCCGCGCACGAGGGCGCCTGGGTCGGCGTGACGAAGGACCAGCGCGCGGTCGTCTACTCGGGCGAGGACTCGCGCTTCGAGTACATCTACAAATTCGTCAGCCGCGACGCCATCGCCCCCGCCGGGGGCGGCCTGACGCAGGCGCAGGCGAACCGCGAGTTGCTCGACCACGGCACGCTCTACGTGGCCCGCTTCGATGCCGACGGCAGCGGCCGCTGGCTGCCGCTCGTGCATGGCCTAGGCCCGCTGACCGGCGCCAACGGCTTTGCCGACCAGGGCGAGGTGCTCGTCAAGACGCGCCAGGCAAGCGACCTGCTCGGCGCCACGAAGATGGACCGGCCGGAGTGGATCGCCATCGACCAGAACGCGCGCGAGATCTACTGCACGCTGACCAACAACAGCGAGCGCGGCGCCGCCGGCAAGCCGGGTGTCGACGCCGCCAACCCGCGCGCCAACAACGTGATGGGCCAGATCATCCGCTGGAAGGAAGACGCCGACTTCAGCGGCACCACGATGCACTGGGACCACCTCGTGCTGGCCGGCGACCCGGCCAACACCCGGCCCGAGGCGAAGGGCAACATCAAGGGCGACATCTTCGCCTGCCCCGATGGCCTGTATGTCGATGCGCGCGGCGTGCTGTGGATCGAGACCGACATGCACGCCTCGCAGATGTACAAGGGCGAGCTTGCGCGCATCGGCAACAACCAGATGCTGGCCTGCGACCGCGCCACCGGCGAGGTCCGCCGCTTTCTCACCGGCCCGACGAACTGCGAGATCACCGGCGCCACGCAAACACCCGACGGCACGACGATGTTCATCAACATCCAGCACCCGGGCGAGAACGCGAGCGACCGCAGCGACCCGGCCAACCCGACGAAGTTCTCGACATGGCCGAGTGGCACCCGCCCACGCTCGGCGACGGTTGCGATCCGGCGTGTCGATGGGGGTGTGATCGGCAGTTGAGGCGGCCCGCTTCGACGGGTTCAGCCAGAACCGGGAGCATGCAAGTACCTGGATGCAAGTGATACGGGGGTGAGCACTGCGCCGGACACCATCGAGGCGCTTTGCTCTTGAATGCCGTCGGACGCCTCGATGGTGCTCGCTGGCGAGGGCGTCGGGTGACCGGCGCAGTGAAGTCCAAGGGGGAGGACCGGTATTTCCGGTCCGGAGGACATGAACGGAGCCGGTCACCCGACGGCCTGCAGGCTGAATGCGACCTCGGCTCAGTGGATCCAGGCAGCTCCATCGAACCGCACATCCGCCATCGGCAACGCCACTGATCGGACCTTGATGCGGGCGAGCAAGGCATCGACCGCGTGCGGTTCAAGCGGGCGCGACAGGTGGAAGCCCTGGCCGAATTCGCAGCCCATCTCGTGCAGCTGCGCGAACTGCCCGCGTGTCTCGATGCCTTCTGCGATCACCGACTTGCCGAGCGAGTTGCCCAAGTGCACGATGGCGCGCACCACAGTCGACTCGTTCGTGCCGGCGTGCAGGTCGCGCACGAACGAGCGGTCGACCTTGAGGCTGTCGATCGGCAGGCTCGACAGGTGGCTGAGGGATGAATAGCCGGTGCCGAAGTCGTCCACGCTCAGGCCCACGCCGAGCTTGCGCAGCTCGGTCAACAGCGGTAGCGCCGCTTCGATGCGCTCCATCAGGATGTTCTCGGTCAGCTCGAGCACAAGTTGCTGCGGCGCCAGCCGCGCCTCGACCAGCGCATGCGTCACGCGGGCCACGAAACCCGGGTTGCCGATGTCCTTGCCCGACACGTTGACGTGCATGTTCAGCTCGCCGAGGGCTGCGTCGCTGTGCTGCCAGCGGGCGAGCTCGTGGCAGGCGCTATGCAGCACGAAGTCAGTGATCTGCAGGATGAGGCCGGTCTCTTCGGCAATCGGGATGAACACGTCCGGGCCGATGGCGCCGAACTCCGGATGCATCCATCGGCATAGCGCCTCGAAGCCGGCCACGCTGCCAGTGCTGAGCTTGAACAGAGGCTGATAGGCCACCGTCAACTGGCCCGCGTCGATGGCGCGGCGCAGGTCGCCTTCGAGCCGCATGCGGCGGGCCACATCGGCGTGCAGGCCCACGTCGAACAGCGCGTAGCGAGCCTTGCCGGCGCCCTTAGCCTTGTACATGGCGGTATCCGCGTCGCGCAGCAGTTCGTCAGGGTGGGTGTAGCCCACGCTGCTCATGGTGATGCCAATGCTGGCGCTGGTGGTGAGTTCGTTGCCGGCCACGATGATCGGGTGGCGCAGTGTGCCGAGCAGGCGGTCGGCGAGCGTGTGCACGAGCTCCGGCTGAACGATGTCTTGCGCGAGGATGGCGAACTCATCACCACCCAGGCGCGCCACGATGTCGCCAGGCCGCATGTGCTCGCGCAGGCGCAGCGAGACCTGCACCAGGAACTCGTCGCCGGCGCTGTGGCCGAGGCTGTCGTTGATGAGCTTGAAGCGGTCGAAGTCGAGGAACATCACCGCGAACTGGAACTGCGGTTGCGCCTGGCTGCGGTGCAAGGCCTCGGCCAGGTGCTCGTTGAAGCGGCGCCGGTTCGGCAGACCGGTCAGGCTGTCGTGGAACGCCAAGTGGTGCAACCCGGCCTCCGCCTCGCGCCGGGCCGTGATGTCGTGCGCCTGGAGGATCAGGCACGGCTCTGTGGAGCCCGGCTCCGAGAAGAAGCTGCCGTGCGCGGCCACCCACAACTGGCGGCCGCTGCGATGCAGGCAGCGCAGTTCGAGCGTGAAGTCTTCGAGCGAACGCGTACCGACGAGCGCGAAATGCTCTTGCAGGCGCGCCAGGTCGGGAGCGCACACGAAGCGCTCGAAGCTGTGCTGGCCGAGTTCGGCTTCATCAACACCCAGAAGTTGGCCCATCGCATCGTTGGCCTGCAGGATCTGGCCTTCGAACGAGAGCAGCGCCATGCCGATCGAGGCATGTGTGAAGGCGCTGTGAAAGCGCAGTTCGCTGGCCTGCAGCTCCTGCACATGGCGCTCGGCCGAGGCGGCTTCGCGGCGCGTGGCCTCGGCTTCACGTTCGACTGCGGCGGCGGCTGTCTGGCGCACCGCTTCGTCGGCCTCTTGCTGGCGGAAGAAGTAGTGCAGCGTGGCCAGCATCATCACGATGATCGGCACCACGGCCATCAGCACGCCGATACCCGACTGCTGGAACGTGAGGAACAGCAGGCCCGCCACGGCAGCACTGCCGGCATAGGCAATGCCGACCCAGCCGACCACGCCGAAGGTGTCGGCAACGCGAAAACGCTCGCTGCGCTTGAGGCGCATCACGGTCGTCACGAGCAGGGTGTTGCAGACGAAGTAGAAGAGCGCACAGAGCATCGCGCTGACGATGGTCAGGCCGGCGTTGGTCCAGCCGATGGCGCCGAGTTCGCCCATCGCCCACTGCAACAGCGAGCCGGTCGTGAACATCGCCACCGCGGCCATCGCCGGGCTGACGATGCGGCTGGTCCAGCGCCTGGAGGTGCGCCATGAACCCACCAGCCCTTCGCCGGCTGCGGCCAGCGCAGCCGCGGCAGGGCCGTGCAGCAGCAACAGCAGGAAGATGAAGATCTCGCCCGCAGCAAACGAGCTGGTCGAGCGCGGAATTCGCACCGGCACGAAGCCGGCCAGCATGGCGATCAGCATGCCCACGCCGACTTGCCATTGCGCGGCCCGCGGCAGGCCCGACACCGCGACCGCCGAGTACCCGACGACGGCCGTGCCGATGAGCACCACAGCCCACCAGTAGACCGTGGCCTGGCGGTTGTAGTCGGGCATCAGCGCGGCATGCAGGCGCTGCCAAGGGGCAGCAGCGCGCGCCGGCAGCGCAGGTTGGGCAGCAGAGTTCATTGGAGTACCTTCGTGCTGCGCATTTCGGTATTCGCCTTTCGGGCGGCCGGGCAGGCTCATGGCGCGTCCGGGTGGGGTGTCAAGGCTCGCCGAGCAGGCTTGTTTCGCTGAGGACGAGGCCCTCGCTGAGGACGAGGCCCTCGCTGAGGACCAGTCCTTCACTGAGAACCAGCCCTTCGCTCAACACGAGGCCTTCGCTGAGCACCAACCCTTCGCTGAGGACCAGGCCCTCGCTGAGAACGATGCCTTGCGACAGCGTGATGCCACTGCCCGCGGCCACCCAGCTGGCGAGCGTGGCGCTCGGCAGGAAGGCACCGGTGCGCCCGGCGAGCGAACTGGCACCGGCCATCGCCGTGGCCGACATCACCCCCGCTGTCACGAAGCGCTGGTTCGGTGCGTTCACCTCGACGATGGACTTCGTGTAAGTGTTGGCTGGCACCGATCCCGAACCGGGCCAGTAGGTGATCGTGCTGCGGCGCGCGCTGCGGCCCACCCACACCAGGCGCGGGTCGTAGATCGGCTGGAACTGCGTGAAGAGCACCGTGCCGCCAAGCAACTGGGTGCCGCCGGCCATGATCAAGCGACTCCATTTGACCATTTCGCCGTTGATCACCGAGCTCGGCGCCGGCATGGCCTTGCCGCTGGCCAGTAGCGTCGCCCCGGCTCTGATGCTGCCGGCGTTGACGGCCGTGGCCACATCGGTGCGCAAGGCCTTGGCCAGTTGCACGGCGCCATCCACGTTCAGCAAGCCCGCGCCCTGCTGCAGCAGGTTGGCGCCGGCCAGCGGCTGGGCGGTGTACTGCAGGATGGCCTTGACGAGCGGTGGCGTGAGGCCCGGGTTGGCCTGCAGCATCAGCGCCACCGAACCGGCGACCACGGGCGCGGCGATCGAGGTGCCGGACAGGCGCATCAGCGTCTGGTTCGGCATCTGCAGCTTGTCGCCGAGCGAGCTGGCCAGCGACGGGTAGGTCGAGGCCAGGAAGTTCCACGACAGCAGGCTGCCGGCCGCGTCGGTCGCCAATGCACCGGCAATGCGGTTGCCCGGCGCCACGAGGTCGGGCTTGAGCAGGCCGTCGAAGTGCTTGACACCGGCAATGTCGGTGTAGCTGCCACGCGTCGGCCCGCGCGAGCTGAAGTTGTTGACGGTGTCGTCGGTGCGGACCGCGGTGCTGTGGCTGTTGGCCGAGCCGACGGTGATCACCGACGGGTCGTTGCCCGGCGCGCTGATGGTGCCGTAGCTCTCGACTCCGGCCCCATTGAGGCCGAAGTTGCCGGCAGCCACCACCACCGTGATGCCGGCGGCTACAGCACTGCGCGCGGCCTGGCACAGCGGGTCGGTCAGGTAGGTTTCGGTCGAGTCCGCCGCCAGGCTCAGGTTCATCACGCGGATGTTGTATTCCTTCGCGTGGTAGATGACCCAGTCGATGCCGGCGAGCACGTCGCTCAATTGGCCGAAGCCGCGCTCGTCGAGTACGCGCACGTCGTAGACGTTGGCGTTCGGCGCGGCGCCGGTGGTGTCGGGGCTGCGGTAGGCGCCCCGGCCTGCGGCAACTGCGGCGACGTGGCTGCCGTGGCCATACCGGTCGGACGCGAATGCACCGTCGGACTTGATCGTGCTCTCGTAGCGCGCCAGCGTCGGGCTGCCGGGGTAGAGCGATGCGGACACGTCGATTCCGGCGGTCCAATCCTTCACGCCGACCGAGACGGCGTCACCGACCTTCTGGAAGTCGACCGCGCGCTTGACCCGCGTCGTCGACAGCAGGCCGGGCGTGCCCAGACCATGGTGGTTCCAGGCCACGCCCGAGTCGAGCACGGCGATGCCGATGCCGGTGCCGTCCAGGCCTGTGTAGTTCTTGCTGCTGCCGTTGTAGTCGCGCACGTTCGAGATGCCGGTGGCCAGCTCGACGTGGCTCACGGTGCGGGCGGTCAGCCGGTTCGGCGAGATGCCCTGCACATCGCTGCGCTGCGCGATTTCGGCCACGCGAAAGGCTGGCATCAGCACCGACAAGGCCCGCACCGACACATAACGCATGTAGACCGAGCCGCCGCCCGCGACGATCTTGCCGCGCAGGTCGGTCAGGTCCGGGTCCGACGAGTCGCTGACCACCAGCACCTTCACGAGGCGCAGGCCGGCCACGTCTTTGGCCCAGCTGAGTTTGGGTGTGGTGCGGGCCGCGATGACCGCCTTCAGATCGGCCGCGACCTTGTCCTGCGGGTTAGTGTCGGCGGCGGCGGGGCGGGCCCAGAACAAAGCTGCGATCAGCAGGCCGCCAGCCAGCGAAAGGGCGAAGCGCTTCGGCAGTTGATCTTCGATGAGAACCGTGAAACGTGCTGTGGAAGAAGGTGTCCGGAAAAACATTCGTGCCCCTGTTGTCAGTCGCCAGCAGGTTCGGAATGGGGGCCGATCACCGCGCTTTTGCGTCGATCGGAGCTTGCGAATCCGCTACTGTCACGAAATGTTATTCGTGGCAGGCAGGCTGCGACACGGGATCAGAGGGGTGTTCAGGACTTAGTTCCGGTGCTTCTCCACACTTCGTTTGTGGTCGGCGTGCGTGCTTTTTTTCACACTGCGGGCCGGCTTTTCGTTATCGGTTGAACAGGGCTGGACTTGAGCCCTTTTTCAACCGACCGCGCTGCCTCACTTGGCGGTGGGCATCACGAATTCGGCGCCTTTGCCGATGCTCGCCGGCCAGCGCTGCATGATCGACTTCTGCTTGGTGTAGAAGCGCACGCCCTCTTCGCCGTAGGCGTGCATGTCGCCGAAGAGACTCTTCTTCCAGCCGCCGAAACCGTGCCACGCCATGGGCACCGGAATGGGCACGTTGATGCCGACCATCCCGACCTGAATGCGGCGCGAGAACTCGCGCGCCACGTTGCCGTCGCTCGTGAAGCACGCCACGCCGTTGCCGAATTCGTGCGCGTTGATCAGGTCGACCGACTCTTTCAGGTCGTGCACTCGCACACACGACAGCACCGGGCCGAAGATCTCTTCCTTGTAGATGCGCATCGCGGGCGTGACGTGGTCGAACAGCGTGCCGCCAGTGAAGAAGCCCTGTTCGTGGCCGGGCACCATGAAGGGCTTGCCCGTTTGTGGGTTCACGCGCCCATCGACCACGAGCGTGGCGCCCTCGGTAACGCCGACACCGATGTAGCCCTCGATGCGCTCCAGCGCCTGCCTTGTCACGATGGGGCCCATCTCGGCGTCGAGTTCCATGCCGTTCTTGATCTTCAGCGCCTTGGCGCGCTCGGCGAGCTTGGGCACGATCTTGTCGGCCACATCGCCCACCAGCACCGCCACACTGATCGCCATGCAGCGCTCGCCGGCCGAGCCGTAGGCCGCGCCGATGAGAGCGTCGACCGCCTGGTCGATATTGGCATCGGGCATCACGACCATGTGGTTCTTCGCACCACCGAGCGCCTGCACGCGCTTGCCATGGTGCGCGCCTGTCTCGTAGATGTACTGCGCTATCGGCGTGGAGCCGACGAAGCTGAGCGCCTTGACATCGGGGTGCGTCAGCAGCGCATCGACGGCCACCTTGTCGCCTTGCACGACGTTGAACACGCCGTGGGGAAGCCCGGCCTGCGTCATAAGTTCGGCCATGAAGAGGCTGGCCGACGGGTCGCGCTCGCTCGGCTTGAGGATGAAGCAGTTGCCGCAGGCGATCGCCACCGGGAACATCCACATCGGCACCATCACCGGGAAGTTGAACGGCGTGATGCCCGCCACCACGCCGAGCGGCTGGCGCAGGGTCCAGTTGTCGATGCCGGTGCTGACCTGATCGGTGAAGTCGCCCTTCAGCAATTGCGGCACGCCGCAGGCGAACTCGACGATGTCGATGCCGCGCGTGACCTCACCTTGCGCATCGGTGAACACCTTGCCGTGCTCGGCGGTGATCATGGCGGCGAGCGTGTCGCGGTGCTGGTTGAGCAGGCGGAGGAAGTTGTTCATGACCCGCGCGCGGCGGATCGGCGGGGTGTCGGCCCAGGTCGGAAATGCAGCCTGAGCGGCTGCGACGGCCGCGTTCACTTCGTCGATGCTCGCCAGCGCCACCTGGCGCGCCACGGCACCGGTCGCCGGGTTGAACACCGCCTGACGGCGCCCGCTGGCGCTGGCCACGGCATGCCCGTTGATGAAGTGGCCCACCTCGGTGGTGGCCGTGAAGGCTTCGGTTGCGCCCATGGTGCTTGTCTCCGGATTTGTGCAGCCACTCAGTCTATTCGACCGACCTTCGCGCCGACCAAAAAAAAGCCCACCCGCGTGAGCGAGTGGGCTTGGAAGTCCTTCGTAAAAAGGACGTCGTTGGGACCGGTTGCGGATCGAAGCCCTGTTCTCGATATTGTGTTCTTCGACGGGCGTTTCGTTCCTTGCATCGCGACCTATGGAACAGGCCTCGTGTGACAGCAATGTTGCGTACCCTATGGGGCGCCGCAGGCCCGCACCATCCCCAACTTGAAGGAAGCGGGCAAATGCGTTGCTCTTCGCACCACAGCACTGTTCAAAGTGTCACGAACGCCCGGCCGGACGCGCCGCGCGACAATGTCGGCATGTCTGCACTCACACCCTCTCCGCCGCGCCGCCCGGCCCCTGGCACCCCGCTGCGGGCCGAGGCAAAGCCCTTCAGCGCCGCCGAGATCGACCAGTTGCAGGCCCTGCTCGACGCGGTACCCCAGCCGCTCGAGCCGCTCGACGTGAGCATGCTCGACGGCTACCTTTGCGGGGTGCTGCTGCAACCCAAGGCGGTGCCGGCCGCGCAGTGGCTGACCTATGTCACCGATGCCGACGGCCGCGCGCTGCCGCCACGCTTCAACCCGGCGCCGCTGCATGCAATGGCGCTGCGCCGCCATGCCGAACTGAACGCCGCGATCGCCCAACGCCAGTGGTTCGACCCGTGGGTGTTCGAGCTCGACGACGAGTCGGCCGACCACGCGCGCCACCATGCAACCGATCCGGTTGACGTCGACGACGAGGGTGAGGATGAGGATGAGGAAGTGGACGACAACCGCGACTCCCCCGAGCCGCCCGCCATCGACGCGGTTTACCCCTGGGTCGCCGGCTTCGCGGCGGCGCAGGAGTACTTCGGCGGCCTGATGGCGCTCGACGTCGGCGGGCTCACCGAACCGCTGGCGCTGCTTTACCGCCACCTTGCGCCCGACGATCTGGAAGACGCCGACGACCTGCTCGCCGAGATCGAAACGCTGATGCCGCCCGCCGACCTGAGCGAAGCGGTCGAGGAACTGGTGCGCGCGGTGCTGCTGCTGGCGGACGTGAGCCGGCCGCAGCACGGCCTGGCGAAGGGCGCGGCGCCTGGCCGGCCCGCACCGCACAGGAACGCGCCGCCTGGCGGCCCGGCGCGGGGCCCCGCGCACGGTTCACGCGGTTCACGCGGTCCACGCGGTTCAAATCGCTAGCGGGTCCACGTCGACGGCCCAGCGCAGGATGCGCGCCTCGGCGCCCTTGCGCTCGCGCCGAAGCAGGTGCAGCGCAGGCAGCCACAGCGCGAGCAGCCGCTGCAGCGCCACCCGCGATGCCGACTCGACCAGCATCTGCATGCGCTCCACATTCGCCACCCGCGCCACACCCAGCGGCACGGGCGGGTAGAACATCACCGCGTCGGCACCGGGCAGGGTGGCGGCCAACTCGGTGGCGGCCTGCAGGAAGGCACGCGCGGCCTCGGGCGTGGTGGCGTCGGCCCGCAGGATGGCCAGGTGCGAAAACGGCGGCAGCCCCGCCATCTCGCGCTCTTTTAACTGACTGGCAGCGAAAGCCTCGAAGTCGTGCCCGCGCAGTGCCTGATAAAGCGCGTGCGCGGGGTGCCAGGTCTGCACCCACATCTCGCTGCGCTCCGCGTGTTGCGCGTCGCGCCCGGCCCGGCCGCCGGCCTGCATCAGCAGCGCGAACAGGCGTTCGGGCGCACGGAAGTCGCTGCTGAAGAGCGATGCATCCGGCATCACCGCCGCGACCAGCGTGACGCGCCGGAAGTCGTGCCCCTTGGCGACCATCTGCGTGCCCACCAGCACATCCACATCGCCCGCATGCACGGCGCCGAGCTGGGCTTCGAGCGCGCCTTTCAGGCGCGTGCTGTCGGCGTCGATCCGGGCAATGCGTGCGGGCTGGCCGTCGTTGCCGACCAGCAGTTGCGCAAGCTGTTCTTCGAGCCGCTCGGTGCCCCGGCCGAGCGGGGCAATGTCGAGGTTGCCGCAGTCGGGGCAGGCGCGCATCACGCGTTCGGTGAAGCCGCAGTGGTGGCAGCGCAGCGTGCGGTCGAGCTTGTGGAACACGCGCCATGCGCTGCAGTGCGGGCAGCCGCTCTTCCAGCCGCAGTCGCCGCAGTGCAGCACGGGTGAGTAGCCACGCCGGTTCAGGAACACCAGGCTTTGCTCGCCGCGCGCCACGCGTGCCTGCAAGGCCGCGACGAGCGGCGGCGACAGCGCCGTGTTCACGCCCCGGCCCTTGGGCTGCTGGTTCATGTCGACAAGCCGCACCGTGGGCAAGGCACCGCCGCCGATGCGCACCGGCAGGCTCAGGCGCTCGTAGTGCCCGGTGTTGGCGCGCTGCCAGGTCTCGAGCGATGGCGTGGCCGAGCCCAGCACCACCAGCGCGCCCTCGCGCTTGCCGCGCCACACCGCCAGGTCACGGGCCGAATAGCGGGCGCCTTCCTGCTGCTTGTACGACGGGTCGTGTTCCTCGTCGACCACGATCAGCCCGAGCCGCGGCATCGACGCGAACACCGCGAGCCGCGTGCCCAGCACCAGGTCGGCCAGCCCGAGGTGCGCGCCGAGCCAACTGCGCAGGCGCTGGGCGGGCGTCAGGCCGCTGTGCAATGACACGATGTGGCGCCCTGCGAAGCGCTCGGCGAAGCGCGCTTCGAGTTGCGGCGTGAGGTTGATCTCGGGCACCAGCACCAGCGCTTGCCGCCCCGCGGCGAGAGCGGCTGCGGCAGCGCCCAGGTAGACCTCGGTCTTGCCGCTGCCGGTGACGCCATGCAAAAGCACCGTGCCAGGCGCTGCGGTGCCGGCCAGCAGGTCGATCCTTGCCAGCGCGCCGGCCTGCTCCGCGCTGAACACTGGTGCGTGGGTTGCGGCGGGTGCCGCGGTGGCGTCACCAGCGACCGCCGTGACCCCTGCCACACGCGCACGCCGAAGCTTGTCGATGCGGTTCTCGATCTGCGCGTTGCCGAGTTTTCGCAGCTCGGGCGGCATCACCGACAACGCGATCTCGCCGGTGCTGCGCTGGTAGTAGGCGGCCGCAAAATCGACCAAGGCGCGCCAGTGTTCGCTGAGCGGCGGCAAGGCGTCATGGACCTGCGCCACCGCGCGCAGTTCGGCGGGGGCCGAAGCGCTCCCATCGCCACCCCACACGACGCCGGCCACGAGTCTTTTGCCGAGCGGCACTTGCACCAGGGTGCCGGGCGCGAGCGGACTGTCGCTGAGGTAATCGAGCGGCGCGGTGAGCCCGGTGTGCTGAGGCGCCTCTACCGCCACGCTGACGGTGGTGGCATCAGCCATGAAAGCGGCTGCCGAAGATGGCGGCTGAATCTAAGAAAAAACGCAAGATACCGCCCTAAGTTGATGATTCTTAATGGCTTTCAAAGCTTTCCACCCGTTCTGTGGATAACTTTGTGGGCAACCTGCCGAAATCAGGCCGAAACGCTTGCTGCGCCTTGCTCTGCCCAAGATTGCCCAGTTTCCGGGCAACCCGTCGACCCCAATTAAATCAAGTACTTAGCACAGATTAGTGAAAATACCATGCTGCATTGCAACAGCTGATGTAGCGTGTAAAGCGGACGCCTCTTTTTGGGGATAAGTCAACCCCTCAGGACTCACTTACCCGCAAAACCTTGTCAGGCAAGCGTCGTCGCGTGCCGGCGCGGCGGCCAGCGGCGGCTGTCGGTCATGCCGGCCGGCGCATGCGGCGCGAAACCTCGTGCACGCAATCCACCAGCACCGCCACGCTCTCGGGCGGCGTGAACTGGCTGATGCCGTGGCCGAGGTTGAACACATGGCCGCCGACCTGCCCGTTCGGGCCGACCGGCGCACCGAAACTCTCCAGCGTTCGGGTCACCTCGGCGCAGATCTGATCGGGCCCGGCAAACAGCACGTTCGGGTCGATGTTGCCCTGCAGCGCCACGCGGTCGCCCACGCGGACGCGCGCCTTGCCCAGGTTCATGGTCCAGTCGAGGCCGACCACGTCGGGTTCCAGCGCGGCGATCTCGTCAAGCCACAGGCCGCCGCCCTTGGTGAACACGATGTGCGGAATACGCTGGCCATCGTGCTCGCGCTTGAGTTGCTTCAGAACGCGCTGCGTATAGGCCAGGCTGAAGGTCTGGAACGCACCGTCGGCGAGCACGCCGCCCCAGCTGTCGAACACCATCACGGCCTGCGCGCCGGCGTCGATCTGCGCGTTCAGGTACTGCGCCACCGCGTCGGCGTTGACGGCGAGCATGCGGTGCATCAGGTCGGGCCGACTGTAGAGCATGCTCTTGACGAGGCGGTAGTCGTCCGAGCCCGCGCCTTCGACCATGTAGCAGGCCAGCGTCCACGGGCTGCCGGAAAAGCCGATCAGCGGCACGCGGCCATGGAGCGCTTTGCGGATCGACGCCACCGCATCGAACACATAGCGCAGCTTGTTCATGTCGGGCACTTCGAGCTTCGCGACCGCCGCTTCGTCGCGCACCGGGTGCGCGAACTTCGGGCCTTCACCGAGCGCGAAGCTCAGGCCCAGGCCCATGGCGTCGGGCACGGTGAGGATGTCGCTGAACAGAATGGCGGCGTCGAGCGCATAGCGTTCGAGCGGCTGCAGCGTCACCTCGGTCGCGTAGTCGGTGTTGGTGGCCAGGCCCATGAAGCTGCCAGCCTTCGCGCGCGTGGCGCGGTACTCGGGCAGGTAGCGGCCGGCCTGGCGCATCAGCCAGACGGGGGTGTGCTCGGTGGGACGGCGCAGGCAGGCGCGCAGGAAGCTGTCGTTTTGAAGAGGGGCGTACATCCAACCATTGTCGCAAAGCGAAGGCGCACCGCCAGCACGGGGGCGGGGCGCGACCATAATCAATATCCCGCTGTTCAACGAAGGCCCGACATGCTTGCAAACTCCATCCTGCAGACCATCGGCAACACGCCGCACATCCGCGTCAACCGCCTGTTCGGCGCTGGCCAAAACGTCTACATCAAGAGCGAACGCAGCAACCCGGGCGGGTCGATTAAGGACCGCATCGCGGTGGCGATGGTCGAAGCGGCCGAGGCGTCGGGTGCACTGAAATCCGGCGGCATCATCATCGAGCCGACCTCCGGCAACACCGGCGTGGGGCTGGCGATGGTGGCCGCCGTGAAGGGCTACAAGCTCGTGCTGGTAATGCCCGACAGCATGAGCGTGGAGCGCCGCCGCCTGATGCTCGCCTACGGCGCGAGCTTCGTGCTGACGCCGCGCGCCGAAGGCATGAAGGGCTCGATCGCGAAGGCCCAGGAACTCGTTTCGCAAACGCCGAACTCGTGGATGCCGCAGCAGTTCGAGAACCCGGCCAACATCGACATCCATGTGCGCACCACCGCGCAGGAGATCGCGGCCGACTTCCCCGACGGCATCGACGCGCTGATCACCGGCGTGGGCACCGGCGGCCACATCACCGGCTGCGCGCAGGTGCTGAAAGCGATGTGGCCGAAGCTGAAGGTGTACGCCGTGGAGCCGAGTGCATCGCCGGTCATCAGCGGCGGCAAACCCAGCCCGCACCCGATCCAGGGCATCGGCGCGGGCTTCATTCCGGCCAACCTGCACACCGCGCTGCTCGACGGCGTGATCCAGGTCGAGGCCGAAGCCGCGCGCGAGATGGCGCGCCGCGCCGCGCGCGAAGAAGGCATGCTGGTCGGCATCTCGTCAGGCGCCACGCTGGCTGCCATCGCGCAGAAACTGCCCGACCTGCCCGCCGGCGCCACCGTGCTGGGCTTCAACTACGACACCGGCGAGCGCTACCTGTCGATCGAGGGCTTCCTGCCGACGGAGTAAGGGGGTTCGCGATGAAGCGAAACCGGCGCCAGCATCAGGTCGCCGGTGCGGCCTCGCAGCGCACCGCATCGCCAGCGCCGACCCGCCCGCCCACGAGCACGCGCGCCGTCACACCGCCGTGCCCGCGCATCGCGTTGTAGCCGCCCGCGCCCAACGCTTCTTCCATGCGCGAGCAGGGCTCGCACGGACCGGTCACTTCGAGCACGACCGTGGTGCCGATGCGCAGCCATAGCGGCTGGTCCTTGAAGAGCGAGCGCGCGGCGACGAGGTTCAGCCCGGCCACCACCAGGTTGCGGCGCAACAGGGTAGCGTCCAGCGTGCCGTGACCCGCCAGTGCGGCAATCACCGGCAGGTGCTCGGCCTGGATCAAAGTCACCTGCCGGCGCCCACCGCCGGGCGCGCCGCCAGTCCCACCGACGGCCCGCGCGGCGGCGCGGTCGCCTTGCAGGCCGTGGCCCGCGATTGCGGGCGCGGCGTCGACCCGCAGCATCGCGCCGCGCCGCTGCGGGCGCAGCAGCACCTGCTCGATGCGGCCGTCGCGCGCGAAGTGCGCGGTCAGCTCGCGCAAGGTGGCAGGCGTGGGGCTCGTGTCGTTGCGCATTCGATGGGTCGGCTCGGGTGGGGGTGCTGTGGACGCGTGTCGAGCATACGAGCGCGGCGCGCGCGCATCCCCGGATCAGGGCTTTGGCATGACCGCTGCGCCGCGCGCGGGCAACGTCGGCAAGTCGTGGTGCAATTCGAGGCCGCCACCGCGAACGCACGCCACCCTGCGCTGCCCGCCGGTCCCTGAGGTCTCGCATGGAAAACCGCCCCACCCCAGTGTCACCGCTTTACCTGCTGGAGCGGTTCGAGCCCGGCATCGTTCAGCTCGACGATGCGCGCCGCGTGGTCGGCATGAACGACTTCGCGCGCCGCGTGTTGCCGGTCGACGAGAAGCAGCCCTTCGACCGCATGGTGCTCGACTTCCACCCGGAGCGCTCGCGCTCGAAGGTCGAGTTCCTGCTCGACCAGGCCCGGCAGTGCCCCGTGGCTGCGCCACCGCCGATGACGATGATCATCAACATTCCCGAGTGCGTCTTGCTGATCAAGGTGTCGCGCATGACCGACGCCCACCTCAAAGCGACCGGCTACACGTTGGTGTTCTACGACATCACCGACATCGTCGCGTCTGCCGATGAAACACAGCCCACGCGCAACGATGCTCGCCGCCGCCTGCTGAAGATCCCGACGGTGTCGAACCAACGCATCGTGTTCGTCGACGCCGACGACATCCTGGCGATTCAGGCCGACGGCCACTACACCCGCGTGCTCACCGCCAAGGGCAGCCAGTTCTGCAACCTGAGCATCGGCGACATCGAGACCCGCCTCGACCCCGCGCACTTCCTTCGGGTGCACCGCGGCAGCGTGATCAACCTGCGTGCCGTGGCCCAACTGCACCGCGAAGACGGCCGCATGGCCGTGCAGTTGCAAGGCGTGGCCGAGCCGGTGCCGGTGTCGCGCAGCGGCTCGGCGGCCCTGCTGGAACGGCTCGGTTTGCCCGGCGTTTCGGTGCCGACGCTCGCGCGTCAGGGTTAGTCCTTTTATCGGTTTCCCTGTGTTGGCGCGCCGCTTTGTCGGCGCGTTTTTCGTTCGTGCGCGCCTGATGTCATTCGTGCAGAAAAACGCACCGCTGATGCGAAAGGCTTTGAGCACCCGACTGGCAAACGGCGGCCCGGGCTGCGCAAAATCGAGAGGCGCAACAAGCGCACCCACCCGCACCCGAGCGCCGACCGGCGCGGCGCGCAGCACCAACGCCAGGAGCCCTCGATGATCCCACCCGCATTCGAATACCACGCGCCCCGCTCGGTGAGTGAGGCGATCGGCCTGCTCGGCTCGCTGGGCAGCGATGCCAAGTTGCTGGCCGGCGGCCACAGCCTGCTGCCGATGATGAAGCTGCGTTTCGCCGAGCCGGCGCACCTGATCGACCTGAACCGCATCGACGCGCTGCGCGGCATTCGCGAAGAAGGCGCCACCATCGTGATCGGCGCCATGACGGTCGAGGCCGAGCTCATCACCTCCGAACTGCTCGCCGCCAAGGTGCCATTGCTGGCCGAGGCCGCGCGCCAGATCGCCGACCCGCAGGTGCGCAACCGCGGCACCATCGGCGGCGACATCGCGCACGGCGACCCGGGCAACGACCACCCCGCCATTGCCATCGTGCTGGATGCCACGCTGGTGCTGCAAGGGCCGAAGGGCCAGCGCAACGTCAAGGCCGACGGCTTCTTCCACGGCACCTACATGACGGACCTGGCCGAAGACGAGATCCTGGTCGAGATCCGCGTGCCCGCCTTCGCCCCGAAGACCGGCAGTGCCTACGAGAAGCTCAAGCGCAAGACCGGCGACTGGGCCACCGCCGCCGCCGCCGTGGTGCTGCGGCTCGACGGCAGCGTGGTCAGCCACGTGCGCATCGCCCTGACCAACGTGGCACCCACCGCGCTGCGCGCCACCGACGCCGAAGCAGCGCTGCTCGGCCGGCCGCTGAGCGAGGCGACCATCGCCGCTGCCACCGCCAAGGCGATGGCCATCTGCGACCCGGCCGACGACCTGCGCGGTGACCGCGAATACAAGACCGCGATGGCCGGCCAGATGCTGCGCCGCGCGATCGGCAAGGCCGCTGCGCGCTGCGCCTGACGCGCCCTGCGCACACCGCCCCACACGAACAACGACCCCGGAGACACGCCATGGCAAAGAAACTGCTCACCCTGAAGATCAACGGCAAGACGGTCGAGAAAGCCGTCGAGCCGCGCACGCTGCTGATCCACTTCCTGCGCGAGGAATGCCACCTGACCGGCGCCCACATCGGCTGCGAAACAAGCCACTGCGGCGCCTGCACGGTCGATGTGGACGGTGCGTCGGTCAAGAGCTGCACGCACCTGGCGATCCAGTGCGAAGGCGCGTCGGTCGACACGGTCGAGGGCTTGGCGCAGGGCGGCGTGTTGCACGCGGTGCAGGAGGGGTTCTACAAGGAACACGGCCTGCAATGCGGCTTCTGCACGCCCGGCATGCTGATGCGCGCGCAGCGCTTCCTGCAAGAAAACCCGAACCCGACCGAAGACGAGATTCGCGCCGGCATGAGCGGCAACCTGTGCCGCTGCACCGGCTACCAGAACATCGTCAAGGCGGTGCAGTACGCGGCCGCCAAGCTGCGCGCACCTGCACCTGCACCGGTCGCGCAAGCCGTTGCCGCCTGACCCCAAGGAGCCGAACCCCATGAACGCACCCATCGACCCCAAGGTCCTCGAACTCCAGGCACGCACCGACGCGCTGCAAGGCATGGGCGACAGCCGCCTGCGCAAGGAAGACGCCCGCTTCATCCAGGGCAAGGGCAACTATGTCGACGACATGAAGATGCCCGGCATGCTGCACATGGACATCGTCCGCAGCCCGCTCGCGCATGCGCGCATCAAGCGCATTGACAAGACCGCCGCGCTCGCCATTCCCGGCGTGCACGCGGTGCTGACCGCCGACGACCTGAAGCCGCTGAAGCTGCACTGGATGCCCACGCTCGCCGGCGACGTGGCCGCGGTGCTGGCCGACGAGAAGGTGCATTTCCAGATGCAGGAAGTGGCCATCGTGATCGCCGACGACCGCTACATCGCCGCCGACGCGGTCGAGGCGGTGGTGGTCGAGTACGAAGAACTGCCGGTGGTGCTCGACCCGTACGAGGCGCTCAAGCCCGGCGCCCCGGTGCTGCGCGACGACCTGGCCGGCAAGACCAGCGGTGCGCATGGCGCGCGCGACCACCACAATCACATCTTCACCTGGGAGGCCGGCGACAAGGCGAAGGCCGACGCCGCCTTCGCCGCTGCGCCGGTCACGGTCAGCCAGCACATGCACTACCCGCGCGTGCACCCGTGCCCGCTCGAGACTTGCGGTTGCGTGGCGTCGTTCGACCCGATCCGCGGCGAGCTGACGACCTACATGACGTCGCAGGCGCCGCACGTGGTGCGCACGGTCGTTTCGCTGCTGTCGGGCATCCCCGAAAGCAAGGTGCGCATCGTCAGCCCCGACATCGGCGGCGGCTTCGGCAACAAGGTCGGCATCTACCCCGGCTATGTGTGCGCCATCGTGGCTTCCATCGTGCTCGGCAAGCCGGTCAAGTGGATCGAAGACCGCATCGAAAACATCTCGTCGACCGCGTTTGCACGCGACTACCACATGGACGGCGAGATCGCCGCCACCGCCGACGGCAAGATCCTCGCGATGCGCGTCAACGTGCTGGCTGACCACGGTGCGTTCGACGCCTGCGCCGACCCGACCAAGTTCCCGGCCGGCATGTTCCACATCTGCTCTGGGTCATACGACATTGCCGCCGCGCACTGCAGCGTGAAGGGCGTGTACACCAACAAGGCGCCGGGCGGCGTGGCGTACCGCTGCTCGTTCCGCGTCACCGAAGCCGTCTACCTGATCGAGCGCATGGTCGACGTGCTGGCGCAAAAGCTCGGCATGGACAAGGCCGAGATCCGCGCCAAGAACTTCATCCGCAAGGAGCAGTTCCCGTACACCAGCGCCTTCGGTTTCGAGTACGACTCGGGCGACTACCAGACCGCGCTCGACAAGGTGCTCGACAAGGTCGACTACAAGGCCTTGCGCGCCGAGCAGGCCGCCAAGCGGGCCGACCCCAACTGCCCCACGCTGATGGGCATCGGCCTCGTCGCCTTCACCGAAGTGGTGGGCGCCGGCCCGAGCAAGATGTGCGACATCCTCGGCGTGGGCATGTTCGACAGCTGCGAGATCCGCCTGCACCCCACCGGCAGCGCCATCGCCCGCATGGGCACCATCTCGACCGGCCAGGCGCACGCCACCACGTACGCGCAGATCATCGCCACCGAACTCGGCATCCCGAGCGAGGTGATCCAGGTCGAAGAGGGCGACACCTCCACCGCGCCCTACGGCCTGGGCACCTACGGCTCGCGCTCCACGCCGGTGGCCGGTGCGGCGATTGCGATGGCGGCACGCAAGATCCACGCGAAGGCGAAGAAGATCGCCGCGCACCTGCTCGAGGTGGGCGAAGGCGATCTCGACTGGGAGATCGACCGCTTCAACGTGAAGGGTGACCCGGCGCGCCACAAGACCATGAAAGACATCTGCTGGGCTGCCTACAACAACGTGCCCGCCGGGCTGGAGATGGGCCTGGAAGCGGTGCACTATTACGACCCGCCGAACTTCACCTTCCCGTTCGGCATCTACCTGTGCGTGGTGGACATCGACCGGGGCACGGGCGAAACCAAGATCCGCCGCTTCTACGCGCTCGACGACTGCGGTACGCGCATCAACCCGATGGTGATCGAAGGGCAGATCCACGGCGGCCTGACCGAGGGCTATGCCGTGGCCATGGGCCAGCAGATGCCGTTCGACGCGCAAGGCAACCTGATGGGCAACACGCTGATGGACTACTTCCTGCCCACGTCGGTCGAAACGCCGAAGTGGGAGACCGACTTCACCGTCACGCCGAGCCCGCACCACCCGATCGGTGCCAAGGGCGTGGCCGAGTCGCCGCACGTCGGCTCCATCCCGACCTTCACCTCGGCCGTGGTCGATGCCTTCGCCCACCTCGGCGTGACCGACATGACCATGCCGCACAGCGCCTACCGCGTGTGGCAGCAACTCAAGAAGAGCGGCGTGGCGCTCGACGCCTGAGCCGGCGCCTGAACGGCACTTTGAACGGACACCATGGAAGTCAAACTCGAAAAGCGCTATCCCATCGACGCCACCCCGGCGCAGTGCTGGGCCGTGCTGCGCGACGTGCGCGCGGTGGCCGGCTGCATGCCCGGCGCCAGCATCACCGAGCAGGTCGATGCCACGCACTACAAGGGCGCGGTGAAGCTCAAGGTGGGCCCGGCCAACGCGGCGTTTGCCGGCGACATCGAGGTGCTGGCGCTCGACGAAGCAGCGCAGCGCGTGCAGTTGCTGGGCAAGGGCGCGGACAAGGGCGGCTCGACTGCGTCGATGGACCTGACGGCCACCGTCGAGCCGGGCGACGCGCCCGGGCAGTGCGTGCTGGTGGGGGTGGCGGCCGTGATCGTGAACGGCAAGTTCGCGCAGTTCGGCGGGCGGATGATGGTGCAGGTCTCGGACATGATCCTGGGCCAGTTCGCCGACAACTTCCGCATCGCCGCAGCGGCGGTGCCTGTCGCTGCGCCAGTTGTCACTGCCGCCGCAGCCGGCGATGGCGCGCCGGCGGCGGCCGCGCCGACCGTGGACACACGCACCGCACCGGTCACCGCCGCGCCGAAGGCGACGACCGAGTTGAACGCGCTGGCCATCTTTTGGGCGCTCGTCAAGAGCTGGTTCGCCGGCCTGTTCGGCAAGCGCGCCTGAACCGCCTCGGCCGCATTCCCATGGACGATCAGGCCCTGCGCGAACAACTCCAGCTCGCCGGCTACATCGCCGACGAGGGCCTCGCCACCACGCTGTGGCTGGCTGGCGAGTTGCAGCGCCCGCTGCTGATCGAGGGCGACGCCGGCGTCGGCAAGACGGCTCTGGCCCTGGCCCTGGCGCGCGCCGGCGGGCGGCGCCTGGTGCGGCTTCAGTGCCACGAGGGCATCGACCTCGCGCAGGCCGCGTACGAGTGGAACTACGGCCGCCAGCTGCTCGCGATCCGCCTGCATGAAACCGATGCCGGTGCGGCCACCGGCGACACCGCGCAGCGCCTGCGCGAAGCCGACCTGTTCACGCGCGACTACCTGCTCGAGCGCCCGCTGCTGCGCGCCATTGCGAGCGACGAGCCCTGCGTGCTGCTGATCGACGAAGTCGACCGCGCCGACGAGGCCTTCGAGGCCTTCCTGCTCGAAGTGCTGTCCGACTACCAGATCACCGTGCCCGAGCTCGGCACGCTCACCGCGCGCCATATCCCGCAGGTGCTGCTCACGAGCAACGGCACGCGCGAGCTGAGCGACGCGCTGCGCCGCCGCTGCCTGTACCACTGGCTCGACTACCCGACGCTCGCGCGCGAAGTGGCCATCGTGCGTGCCACGCTGCCGCAGGCCGAAGGCGCGCTCATCGAGCAGGCCGTGGCTTTCGTGCAGCGCCTGCGCCGCGAAGACCTGGGCAAGACGCCCGGCGTGGCGGAAACACTCGACTGGGTGCGCGCGCTCCACGCCCTGCGCATGGCCCGGCTGCCCGACGACCCGCAAGGCCTGATGGCCACGCTCGGGTGCCTGCTGAAGACCCGCGACGACCGCTTCCAGATCGGCGCCGAGCGCGTGCGCCAGCTGTGCGAAGGCCGGCGCACGGTGGGCGTGGCCGAGAAGGCGACCCAGCCTGCGGCTGACGTGGCGCCGGCACCGGCAACGTTGGCAACCGCTGCGACGCGCAGCAGCGCCTGAACGCGTGAGCGGCCCCCGCATGCCCGAAGCGCACGCACCGTCGGCACCCTCGGCGCAGCCGCTGGCGGCCATCGCCGGGTTCGCCGCGCTGCTGCGTGACCACGGCCTTTCGGTCGGCGTGGCCGAGCAGCAGGCCATGGTGCGCGCCGCGCTGGCGGTGCCGCTGCCGCGCCTGCGCAGCATCGAGGCGGCGTGGCGTGCCATTGCGTGCCACGACGTACGGGCGTGGCGCCGCTGGCCCGAGCTGTTCGAGCGCTACTGGCACCCGCAGCGCCTGACGGGCCAGGTGAAAGTGAGCGGCCAGACGCGCCCGTCGCGCGACCTGCGCCAGACCGTGCAGACGCTGCACGACTCGATGGCCGGCAACACCACACCGCCGACCACCGGCGCCGCGCCCACCGACACCGCGCTCGACGACGTGACCGTGCCCGACGACGCGCCGGCCACGTCGCAGGCGCAAGGCGGTGCGAGCCGCACCGAGGCGCTGCACGACCGCTCGCTCACGCAGTGGTTGCCGCAAGACCTGAGCACGCTCGAGCGCTTGGCCGAGCGCATTGCCGAGCGCCTGCGCCGCCGCGTCACACGCCGCTGGCGCGACGATGCGCGCGGCCGCCGGCTCGACCTGCGCCGGACGCTTCGCAACAGCCTGGCCACCGGCGGTGTGCCGCTGGCGCCGGCCTGGCGCACGCCGCGCCGCGAGCGGCCGAAGCTGTTCGTGCTGGTCGACGTGAGCCGTTCGATGGAAACGCATGCGCAGCTGTTCCTGCGCATCGCGCGCGCCTTCGTGGGCGCGGCCGGTGCGCGCGTGTTCGTGTTTCACACGCGCCTGGCCGAGATCACGCCGCTGCTGCAGCGCGACTCGGCGGCGGTGCAGGAGAAGGTCAACGCCGTCACGGCAGGCTTCGGCGGCGGCACGCGCATCGCCACCAGCGTGGCCGACTTCGTGTCGGTGCACGCACGCACCCAGCTCGGCCGCAGCAGCCGCGTGTGGATCCTGTCCGACGGCTTCGATGCCGATCCACCGCATGCGCTCGCCGAGCAACTGGCCCGCGTGCGCGGTCGGGGCGCACGCATCACCTGGTTCCACCCCACCGCGCAGCCGCCGGCCTCGCAGGCCATGCAGGCCTGCAGCGGGCTGATCGACGGGTTCGTGCGGCTGCAGTCGCTGCGCGACCTGGCGCAATGCGCGCCGCTTCTTCTCTGACGTTTGCACTGACGTTCGCACTGAGTTTGCATTGACCCGATGGAGACTTCCATGACCCACCCCGCCCTCGGCGTGCTCGCCACCGCGCAGCGCCTGCAACAGAACGACCAGGCCTTCGCGCTCGTCAGCGTGCTGCGCGTTCAGGCACCCGCTTCGGCCCGGCCCGGCGACAAAGCCATCGTCACCGCCGACGGCATCGTGCAGGGCTGGATCGGCGGCGGCTGCGCCCAGCCGGCGGTGCTGCGCACGGTGCGACAGGCGCTGGTGGATGGCGTCGCGCGGGTGATCCGCATCGCGCCGGAAACGCGCGCCGGTGACGGCGGTGCGGCGCCGGCGCGAGCGCTCGGCGAAGAGTTCAATGACGTGCTCGACGACGTGCTCGAGTTCGGCATGGCCTGCCATTCCGGCGGCACGCTCGAACTCTTCATCGACCCGGTGCTGCCGCGCGCCAGCCTCACCGTGATCGGCGATTCGCCGGTGGCCGTGGCGCTGGCCGACCTGGCGCCGCGCGTAGGCTTGCAGGTGAACGTGGTCGCGCAGGGCGCGCAGGCGGAGCGCTTCGCATCGGCCGCGCAGGTGCTGGCCAGCGACGATGCGGCCGGCGTGGCGGCCCGGGTGGCGCCGGGCAGCTTTGTGGTCGTGGCCACCCAGGGCCGGCGCGACGTGCAGGGCCTGCGCGCGGCGCTCGCGCTGCAAGCGCGGCAAGTTTGGCTGGTGGCCAGCGCGCGCAAGGCACAGGTGCTGAAAGGCGCGCTCGTGGCCGCCGGCGCCGATGCCGCACAGGTGGCGGCCATCGTGGCGCCCGCCGGCCAGCCCATCGGCGCGCACACGCCCGAGGAGGTGGCGCTGTCGGTGCTGGCCGCCGTGGTGGCGGCGCGCCGGCAGGGCGCGGCGCCGGTGGCCGGTGCAACACGTGAATCGTCGACCGCCGCCCGCGGGGCCGACCCATCATCTGCTCCGGCCCTGACCCCGCCCGCGCCGGCCTTGCTGCCCGCGATGGCAGTGAGCACCGCACCCGAACCCAGCGCACGCTCGTCGTGCTGCGGCGGCTGACATGGGCTGCCTGCTCAAGGGGGGCGGTGGCCTGCACAGCCGGCTCGTGGTCGGGGCCGTGTTGCTGGCTGCGGGCGAGGGCGCGCGCATGGGCCGGCGCCCGAAGAGCCTGCTCGAACTGGGTGGCGTGCCGCTGATCCGCCGGCAACTCATTGCGCTGTCGGGTGCGGGGGTGGACGAAGTGGTGGTGGTGCTGGGCCACCACGCCGAGCACATCGAGCCGGTGGTGCAGGCCTTCCCGGTCACGCTGGCGCGCAACCTCGCGCCGCAGGACGGGCAGGTCTCGTCGCTGCGCATCGGCCTGGCGGCCCTCACCGGCAAGCTCGACGCCGTGCTGGTGGCGCTGGCCGACCAGCCGCTCATCAACTCGCAAGACATCACGAGCCTGATCGCCGCCTACAAGCAGCGCGCCGAAGGCACGTCGGTGGTGGTGCCGATGGTGGGCGGCGAGCCGGGCAACCCGGTGATGTTCAGCGCCGAGGTGCGCGAGCAGATCCTCGCCGGCGGCGCCAACGTGGGCTGCCGCCAATGGCGCGCCGCAAACCCGCAGGCCGTGCACGCCTTCACCACCGACAACCGGCGCTTCCGGGTCGACGTGGACACCGAAGAAGACATCGCCCGTTTCGAGCGCGACACCGGCCACCGCCTGCGCTGGCCGGCGGCGCTGGCGCGCGACGTTTCGGCCGACATGCCTGCAACGGCCGGCCCGGGCTGAGCCGTGTCGCTGGCGCCGGGTTTTCATTCGCTCTGGCCCACGCCCATCGGCGTGCACCGATACCCGCTGGCCGATGACTTGAACCCGTTGCTGGTGCGAGTGTTCGGTGCGCTGCGGGCCACGCAAAGCCATGCGCGCAGCGAGGTGCCGGGTGCCGCCTTCTTCGCCAGCAGCGACGACCTGCTGCAACGCATTCAGCTGCCCGAGTGGCAGGCTTTCGTGCGCTTCCTGGTCGAGTGCCTGCGCGACACCGCCACACAGGCCAACCGCGAGGCTTGGCCGGCCGAAGGAGCCGACCTGCGCGTGGCGATCAACGGCCTGTGGTTCCAGGCCAGCAACCGCGGCGCCTTCCACGAGGTGCACACGCACGGCAACTGTTCGTGGTCCGGCGTCTACTGCGTGCAGGCCGACGCGCCAGAGCAGCGCACCACGCACGCCACGCACGGTGCGCGCAACGGCGTGACCCGCTTCTACGGCCCGCCCTTCAACCACCTGGCCGGCGCGCATGTCGACCTGGGCAACGCGTACCTGCAACCGCCGCAGGTCGAGGTGCCGCCGGTGCCGGGCCAACTGGTGCTGTTCCCCTCATGGCTCGCGCACCAGGCGTTGCCGTACGACGGCGTGCTCGACCGCGTGATCGTGTCGTTCAACGCCAGCGTGCATGCAGCCAGCGGCAGCGACCGGTTGCACGGCTACAGCGCGGCTTAACGGCAGGCCATGCGCGACATGCCCGCCACGCTTGCCACGCCCTCGCGCACCGACCCCGGGCGGGTTGTCGGCCGCCGGCACGCCGCACTGCGGCTGTGGGTAGCGCGTGCCCTGGCGTGGTCGCTGTAGCTCGGGGGTTGGCTGCTGCTGGGCACACTGGGCCACCAACACCTGCCCGGCCTCGCCGGCGGGCAGGGCCTGGTCGCGCTGTGGTTGCTGGCCATCGGCCTGGCACTGGCGCTGGCGAGGCGCTGGCACTGGCGTGCCCGGCCCTTGCAAGCGGCGTTGGTGTTGCTCGGCATCGCCGCGGCCGGGGCGCTGTTTGGCCTGGATCGCTCACGCGTTGCACTGCCCTTGGCTGCCGTCGCCTGGGGCGCGCTGGTGGTCGCCGCATCGTTCGCGGTGCGTGCACTGCGCCTGGCGCACGGGGGCACGGCGGCGTCTCCGTTGGCCCCCGCTGCGGCCGGCGCGGTGCTGGCCTGGGCGCTCATGGGTGACCCGAACGCCATGCCCCTGGCGGCCGCACAGTGGGGCGTGGCGCTCGCGGCCGCCGCGTGTGGGCTCGCCGCATTGCTGCCTCGCGCCACCGCCACACACGGCGCTTGCCGGACCAGCCTGTTCGATCGCTCGTCGGGGGGGGGGCGAACGCCGCCCACGGGCGCCGCGTGGCCGATTGGCCGCAGGCTGCAGCCGCGTCCGGCATGGTGCCGATGATGGCCGGCCTGCCCGTGATGGCCGACTGGTGCGGCGCGCAGGCAGGGTCGCCTTCCACGGCGAGCGCAGCGCACCTCGGCGCCATGCTCGGGCGGGCGGCGCCGGTCAGGCCGTGGGCACCGTGGCTGTCGACGGCGGGGTCGTGCCGTTGCTCGGTGTCGCGGTCGACCAAGTCGGCGCGCCGGCCCTGGCGGCGGTGCATGCGGTGCTCGCGGGCTTGGGGCTGATCGGCCTGGCAGCCATCGGGCTGCACAGCAGCTGGCACGCTTGGGAGGCGTCACCTTCCTGACAGGCAAGCGACCGCTGCGGCGCCGCGCGGGGCGCACGACAGCGGCCCTACAGCCGCTGGCGCGGTGCGCCTAAGGCGGGCAGCGCCTCCCCGCGCAGCCATGCCGCAACCAGCGCGGCCGGCTCCGGGGTTTGCGCGGCCTGCCAGACCAGTTCCGGGGGCGCCACGCGGGTGCCAGGCGGGCTGTGCGGCAACTGCTGCGCCAGTGCGGCGACCAGTTGCGCCACCTTGCGTGCGCGCACCGGCTGCTGGGGTGCCGCGACCATGATGCTGAACTGCGCCAGCATCGCATCGGCGACGCGCTGCATCCACAGCGCCGGGCGCGCGCCCGACGGAGCCTGCGCCGAGCGCACGAACACCAGGTGCTCGAATCCGAGCGCCGACACCGCGTGTTCGTCGAGGCTCGCCAGGCCCGCCTGCAACGCGTGGGGCAAGCCGGTGGGGCTGTGGGGCATGACCACCACCAGCTGCTTCACACCGCGCCGATGCAGCCAGCGCGCCAGCGTGGGAAGCGCCTCAGGCTGGGGGCGGGTGAACGCCAGTTCGCGGCCGTTCGCATGGCGCGGGCGGTCGAACACGACCACCGCAACATGGGCGACGAACGTGGCCAAGGGGGCGTTGCCGGCGGCGATGCCGTCGTCGGCATCGGCATCGGCATCGGCATCGGCA
>Ga0123337_10000326_pt1 | contig 85214 bp, 91 predicted proteins | sample frozenSSSSmetaG_FD_89792 | JGI IMG/M metagenome (GOLD analysis project Ga0123337, IMG submission 89792) | Glacier valley bacterial and archeal communities from Borup Fiord, Nunavut, Canada, to study Microbial Dark Matter (Phase II) -... | ecosystem: Environmental > Aquatic > Freshwater > Ice >...
CTATTTTTGATTTTAGTTTAAAATAATTGATATTTAAATTATAATAGTTCATTAAAATGGGAGTGTTGAAAATCGTGGTCTCGCTTAGGTGGGCGGAGAGTAATGGCCCCAACTCTTACCTAGGTATAGAGGTGTGTATGTACAGTACTTCGTACTATTCTTCTATTCTCCGTACTATTCTACCAGAATAGTACGAAGTAGTATGGAGGGTAGGAGGGTAGGAGGGTAGACTACGGAGTTATGGAGTAGTAATAGGCCGAGAGACATGTTCTATATGGACTATGGATTGTTATTGTCTGAGCAACAAGGGTCCTAGTGAGGATGGCTCCATTCGACAGGGACAGGGCCCTTCAGGGCATTGTGCACAGCATCCAGGACCTAGTCTAGCAGAAGAGACATAGAAGAGACATAGAAGAGACACAGAAGAGGCACAGAAGAGGCACAGAAGAGGCACAGAAGATGGGCAGGTGACAAACTACCACTTAAGCAGATGACAGCGGCCAATGCTATAGGTACCTCTATTCCTGCCAGTCTCTTCTATTCTCGACGGAGTTGAAATGTCTCAACTTTAGGATCCGAGGTGTGCAGATAATCCAAGATGAATTAAAATGGTAATGAGACACGCCTGCGCTGTGCAGTAGTTGGTCGTCCTACACTATTCAATTCTACCTAACCTTGCTTCCTGTTCCGAGACGCCATCATCTATGTATATATATCTATCTATCTAATAACTAATATGTCCAAGTAAATTCTATTCTAAGTAGGTTCTATAACTTAACCGACTTTGCTAAAAAAAAAAAAACGCATGCATTTCAATACGCCCCACGTGACCCCCTTTTTTTATCACCTCATCAAAACTCTAGGTACTCTTGCATTGCCTTCCGCGCCCTTCGACCTACACCTTACATTTATACTACTATTATGATTATATAGAGTAAGTTCTATAGAAGTAAAGTGCTATATTTAATCTAAAGAGGAAAGAAAGGGAGGAAGGAACATAGTAGAGACACTTAATATATATAAGGCCAAGTAAGAGTGCAAGACTATACTACTCATTTAAGCACTAAATATAAAAAAATTATGTCTTGCTATTCGTGGCGCCAATTTCTTCGAATTGCCTATATGTTTTGCATGTCCCGTATGTCTTCTTGAGCCGCATCATCTTCCAGATACAACGGACTGGTACTGGAAGAATATGTACTACTAGTACGTACCTTTTTCATGCTACGAAGTATTGTGGTTCGGCTGATGCGGGGCATCACTCGCCGTTCCTGAATCCCTGAATCCAGCGTCCACAAGTCCATACTTTCTAATCCCACCACAAAGCGAGCCTATATGTATGTATGTACCAGCCCACCGCTACCCTTCTCCTTTCTTAAGGGGCTTAGGCGTAGGTACATATGTACAGTACCTGCCTACCTATACATATGTCAGTACATGAAACCGTAACACCTTCCAACATCCAACATGAATCAAGGCAAAACACTGGCCAGCGACGATCAATCCTCTACTCTTCGATCCGTTTGTCTTACGCCGATTATGTGTTCCCGCATTCTTCAAGATGCAGTGCTCCCTCCGATCCTCTGATTTTCACGTCAATATTCCACGGCGACCAGTGAAAAGGGGAAACAGCCGCTTGGATCGCGTGCTATCTCCGAAGCTTGGACCAAGGGGCCCAGAAAATAGTGCATGAGACACATGAACGCTTCTCCGTATTTTACGATCGACGACGAGGTGGAGACGCATTGATGCCGCGATCTTGAATAGGGGGGATGAATGAGTGATGTTCTCGAAGCAGGCCGCCAAGACATACAGAATTCTTGAAATTATATTCCGACGACTTCATGCGAAAACAGGGATCAAAAGGAGAAAAGGAGGCTGATGAGGTCTCTGCTGCACAGAAAATGTCACGAATTATGGCCTGGCCGACTACACTGGCCAGTCCTACAATGTCGTTCTGATATTGAAACCAAGTCTGCCTATGAAACCAAGTCTGTCTATGAAACCAAGTCTGTCTATTGAAAACGAAAGACGAGACAACGTAGCCGTCGGGTGATCTACTGTGTACCTATGGTTCAGTTGCGGCAGTATCAGCTTTCCATAGTTCTCCATGTTTTCAATTTCCAGTATTTCCATCTGGCCGTGGAGCAGATGGAGGGGAATGCTTTGTGGCTTTACATCTTCAAGTTCAAGTTCAGAGGCTTACTGTCTATGTCTAGGATACGTGCCCACAAAACTTGGATTTTACCATGAATAAAATCAACAGTACAAACGCACAAATTCTCTGGTAGTGTATGTACATGTCCAGCTACTTCTTCTTCTTCTTGGAGTAGGATGGATTTACATCAGTTCCTGTGACATTATTGTTAGGTCTTCTACCCAGTATTCCATCGGTTTACCCTTTTCGGAGTGCTTGAGTGATGTACGTTTTCCTGCGATCAATGTGCATTCAATGCCGCTTTCTCTCCTTACCGTCTCCAGACATTCAGGTCTGGATTTGCCAAATGGATGACCAGCTTTTAGAAATCCCATTTGAATGGCGGTACATACGTAATGTAATGTATCTGAACTGCATAGATGGCATTTTTAGCATGAATCGCGGGAACGCGGATTTGATCATGTCCTCTATGCATTTTCCCATGCTTCTGTGATTGTACACTTATTTGGATTTATCTTGCGTCCATCTTTGTAGGAGTCGAAACACAAAGTTGTTTTTGATTCATGAGGATATTCAACTCAAGTCAGCGTCATTTCTGTATGAACTATTCCATCTTGCTTATATTTCTTGTCAGTAACGGAATAATACAATTTCTGAAAATCCAGCACATAATATAGGGGTGTTGATAAATCCAGTCACTGAGCATGGTGCAAGGAGCTGTTGGCCGCTCAGCCACTCACTTTGATGATGAGTGTTTCCATCGCAGGCATTAGAGCTCTGGCATTAAGTTAGTGGTGTGTCTGACTGCTTGTAGAGGCATATACAGTCTCCAAGGCAGGATGTGTCTGGCTCATTGCCAGAGCACCCATAGGCCGATTCAGTAGCTGATAGCTCTTAGTGACTGGATTTAACAAACCCCATAATATATCACACTGTCTATCCTTAACAACGGTGGCTACAAGAGGTATGCTCTTGAATTGGTGGTGCCGACGGGCGCTGCGCGATGCGTGATGCGTGGAGGGAGTCCAGCTCTCATCACTTCGTACTTGGGCTTTAACGTCGAGTAATCCTCGACCATGTCGATCTTCTCCGCCGTCAACTCTTCGATCTGCGATCTTAAATTCCGCGCCTCCTCCCTCTACCTCTCTATGTACTGCTCGAAGCCCTCCGTCCTTAAGATTAGCTTGCCAATCTAAGTCTCTTTTGCCTTAACGTCATCCAACGTCGCATAGTGGTCTCGATTGCGACATGCCACTTGCTTCTTAAGGATTCTCGCAGATCCATGACGATGATCTTGTCATTGTGATGCTCGCAGATCTTCTTAGAGCTGCGCTTTTAGCGTGGACGAGATCGTTGCTGCTTGTCCATCTTTGCACGTAGAAAGAGCTTGAAGTGAAGCGGGCAGGGTTTGGATGTCCGCCTGACTGCACAGCACTGACGGAGTTTGCAATAACAAATTACTAAAAACTCAGGTTTGTAAACTTCATTAGAATAATGTCAATAAGAACATGAGAGTGTAATCGATTCGTATCTTTCCTTCAGTTCAGCTTCCACTAAGGCCTCCATAATCCCGAGTCTGAACATGAGAGTGACGTACACCTACAACAGGCTCATAGAGTCGATTTAGGCTACTTAGCACTGAAACTAAAAAACTATACGTCTCAGTACATGTGCGGACTGTTCTGAAAACTCATGTTTTGGAAGACCGCCATGAAATTGTCCTAAGGTTGAGAGTAGGCATACTAAATAGATCGCCGAATTCTCCGGCATGTCTAGCCCTCGAGAAAGAGCAAGATTACGAACGGCAATAAGAAGGAGAACAATGACAATAAAAAGTCACAGAGGCGAAGAACAGCTCGTAATTGAGAATCCGGCCATGGAGTCAGAGATCATCAAGGGAATGAGGCGCAGATGATGCATACTGTGAAGGCAGGTTGTCGTATTGCTGCTTGCTGAAGAGAATTTCTTGAGAGTTGTTGAGTTGACAGTGTGCTTTTTAGTTTACTTCTCCATATCGGCCATCGGTAGTCTTGACATGTTGTAGTTTATACAGTATAATCACACCCATCTAATCATACACTCTTCCCTCTCCTCCCTTCTTTCCATTTCTCAGTCGCTTCCCTTCATCCCTATCTGTTCATCCCTTTCCCAAATCCACCATGTACCCCATTCAATAACCGCCCTTTAATGACTCAACGTACTTCTCCTCTTGCTCTTCCGCCTTTGCAACAACGCACGTCCCTTCCGCGTATTGATCCTGCTCAAAAAGCCGTGTCTGCGCTTCCTGACAAAGTGAGAAGGGCTGAATGTATTTCTCGGCCCGCAGCGGACTTGAATTCCTGCAAGCGCTGGGTTGCTGGAGATCTTAGGGAGGAGGTCCAATGCCGACTCCGCAGTGGAGCTAGATGTGACTGGTGTGGTGACGGAGGGCGTGCGGAAGGCCGAGAGGTTGGAGGGGAATATCGAAGGACGGAGAGGCGTGAGGGATGTGAATGTCCTGCAAATGATCATTAACTACTCTCCTTTTTATCATGCAATGGATAGGTCCTGCGACGTCTTTGGCGGGGGTTGGTGGAGGGCAGGACTAACCTCGTGGCTTGAGCAGCAGGTGCCTTAACAGCCCATGCAACCGTAGATGACTTAAAGGCAGCCGTCACGCCTCTAGAGGATCGTAGACACAGCATTGTGAAATATATTTTGTGCACTTTGAAACAGTTCGTCGAGCATCAATTGCTTCGAGTGGTTGATGCCAGCGCGTCGCCAAATTCCAATCCGCGCTAGCGGGTCCAACTCCGCATCTCCAAAATAATTTCTTAAGTCCCCGATAACATCCTATCAGCAACCCCAAGCACAAATTCTACAAGGCTTCGCAATCCCGCAAATCTTCGCATTCAGCATCTACCATCTATCAAATACACGTGCGGAATAGTAGAAGACGACAATGGCTCAGTCATTTCCTCCACATCGGTCGCAGCCGTCAATGCCCATCTCTTCCTCCCTCGCTCTCACCCACTTGTCCGCCTACCTCGCCGACGCAGCCAAAAGCCCGCATCTCCTCCCGAACGCAACTCTGCAGCCCAATGGTCCCGTCGCCCAAGGCAACGCCGACAGCAACCTCACTATCCAGCATTTACGCCGCGTAGAAGCCGGGTTACGTGGAGAGTGGCTCGCTCCCGTGCTTGATCTGGGCGAGGAATCTGATCCATTTGCCCATACAACTGCGGCTGGAAGTGGGAAGCATAAGAAATTCGATGAGGGCAATGGAGATGCAGATATGGGCACGGAAGGTTGGCAGGACTTGTCCGAGTATCAGCGCGAACAATCGATTGAATTTGGTGAGGCGGAGCCAAGAGAACTGGTGGTAGATGGAGGAAGGGATGCAGAGAATATCATGCCAGTTGAAGTTAAGAGTAGTGGAAAGGAGGGAGTAGACAAGGCGAAGGATAAGGAGCAAAGGAAGAAGGAGAAGAAGGAGCGGGAGAAGAAAGAGAAGAGAGAGAAGGCCGAGAAGGCGCGGTTGGGAGCGAGCGCGTGAGGAAGGACTTTGATTCGCTGATACTTACTACATGGCATGGCGCAGAGGCGAAGGAGGATGAACAATATTGGCGCTGAGAAGGGACGAAAATGGGACCGGAAACGGGCGGTGAAACCAAATTCATTTTGGATTCATTTTGGATTCATTTTGGGTTAGAGTATCATCTACTCTATGCTGGTCGATATCATTCAAAAGCCTACAGCTCATCTCTTCCACTCGCCTTCACAGCCCGATCCTCCTTCTCATCGCCGGCAACCACGCTCTTTCCTCCTTGCTCGGCATACCATCCCAGTGCGCCCAACCTCTCTGACAGAATCGGATGGCTGAAGTGGTAGCTCGCATACATCCAATCCGCATCCATGGTGCTCAGATTCTGGATCTGCAGCTTGATGAGCGACTTGGCGAGCTCGGTGCGGTAGCCGAGCTTCTGCGCGAACTGGTCGGCTTGGAACTCGTAGCGCCGGGAGAGGATGTTCATGAGCAACTTGATGACTGTGTCCATGGGCGCGAGAGCGTCGGAGAAGAGGATGAAGCCGATGATGATGGGGAACTCTTTGTGGAAGCCGAAGGCCTGGTAGAGGGATTTGTTGTTGATGAAGACAGAGAAGAGTGTGAAGATATAGAAGAAATGGACCTTGCTTAATGTTAATAATATTCAAATACATGGGGTCGGAATATGCGTACCTGTGAGATGCCGAATAGTCTGGTAGTGTGCCCAAGGCTCCAGTGACCGAGCTCGTGGGCAAGGACTGCAACTACCTCTTCGGTTTCGCTCTTCTCAATCAAGGTGTCGTAGATGACGATGTGCTTCTTCCATGGCAGACCGAAGAAGTAAGCATTGCTGTGCGCGCTTCTCTTGCTGCCATCGATAACATGAAGCTCTTTAAGAGGGAAGTTCAGGCGGGCAGCCAGCCCCTCAACGCCAGTCTTGAGTGGTCCAGGCTGCAAAGGAGAGAGCTTGTTGAACAACGGCAGAATCGTGATTGGATAGACAGTGATCATGAAAACCTGGAGAGCAGCGCCGAACAGCCAGAGGTAGTAGAAGAACTGGTTACCGGTCTTCTGCACAATCTTCAGGAAACCAGCAAGAATTGGTGGGGCAAGAATGAAAGCCAGGATCTGAGATTTGATAATATCCGTAACGAAGACCTTTGGTGTCTGTTTATTGAATCCAAATTTCTCTTCCAGAACAAATGTGCTATAGATCGAAGTAGGTAATGAGAGGACTTGTTGTATGACGATAAATGTTAAGACGAAGACGATGGAATGAGAGATCTCGCCCGTGAAACGGGATGGTGCGAATCGAATGAGCCATGAACCAGTCAGGCTCCAGAGCTTGGGAAGAACGTCGTAGTAGATGAAAGCGGTGTTTTGGATCTGTCCGTAGAGTCCTGCGAAGAAGCCGAACTTGGCTTTGGCCCGTCCGTAAGCCTAAAGCACAAACGTCAGCTTGGAAGTCGGAATGAATGAGGCAGAGCGCGCGGACCTGAGATTTGTCGAAGACTTCTTGGGAAACTTCATTTGCGAGAACCTTTGGTGGACGAGTCTTCTTAAGGACCTGGTACTGCCGGAATGAGAGGAAGCCTTCGAATAGGTATTGGGCGAGGGAGAAGCCGATGATGAGCTTCTTCCATGGGAACAACGGCCTGTCCAAGAAACGCGCAAGACGCTGTGATTGATTGTTAGCAAGGGTATTTTCAATTGCCTACCTGAAACAGCTGGCATACCTGTAGAATATCCATCTTGGAGATCTTAGCACGCGGAAGGAAGGTGCTTTGAAAGACGTTAACACCTTGACTTGTGTCGAGCTTAAGGTGGGAGCTTAAGGTGGGTATGACGGCAGTATCAGAGTATTAGTAACATGTCCTCTGCGGCTAATACGAGCATTACCAGCATAACGGCTGCAGCCGCGCGTGTAGTGTAGGCGCCGCCTGGAGGTGTCGCGAGTCTGGTAGCCGAAACATCCTTAACTGTGATGTACATACGGTGTCTATACCGTCACGAGATATAAGTTATAACCCCACATAGATACCCATTGTACCCATTGGATTTATCGCAATATAATTGTTATATGGTGTTTCTTGAAACAATTGATGGCAACAGAGACCTTCTTAACCCGGGGTAAAGGAGAGGCAGTCCTCGAGAGTCGACAGTGCTTCGGTACCAGGACTAACAGTTGGTTTAAATCAATCAATGCTTTAAGGATGAGCTTGATATCGTTTTGGACGGGATGGTCCAGCTATGATATGTGTATACTTTAAATAATACGTTGAGATATGAGAGCCAGTCGGTATATTTCGAGGAGATTGGAGATTATTATCACTTTGGTCATCGACAGGGGCAAATCTCGCGCTAGCACCACAATGGACGTGCTAATGCCAGGTACTTTACGCATGGCCACCCACCGATGCCAGCCCACTACTGCTGCCGAGTACCAATATGTACAGAATAGGGACTGTATTCTATGTACCCCGGAATAACGAATCTCATTCTCAACCCCAATTATCCTCTTTCCCCGTACGAAGCAGATAACAAAGGATCCTCGTTCTCCCAAAGGTCTTCTCCAGCACTACTGGTATCTTCACAGCATGCATGTTGTGAGATGACGAGCAGCAGCGATTCTAGCAGACTATTGGAGACCGCAGAAACCAGACACAGAAGATATTCGTCCAGATCAAGCTCAGTGAGCCACATCATTACAACCCCAACTTCCAGCACTCCCTCCTTATCCCCAACCTCCGACATGCCCCCGAATGTAGACGATTTGCGCGAGAGCGTTCAGCATGTACACATCAGTGACTCGACGACGAACGGGACGAAGCGCGGCCCTCGATCACACATGAGCCGCAAGCAGTCTTCCCCCATGATGCCCGCCTTCATGGTTTCTGCGCCAGGGAAGGTCATTGTCTTCGGAGAGCATGCCGTTGTGCACGGCAAGGTGCGTGAGACTCGAGTCCAACTGTATATAATGCTAATGCCGGATACCAGGCTGCCATTGCTGCTGCCATTTCCCTGCGGTCATATCTCCTAGTGACGGCGCTTTCGAAATCGAGGCGAACCATTTCTTTGCGATTTCCCGACATTAATCTATCACATACGTGGAATATCGACGAACTGCCATGGGACACATTTTCCCATCCTTCGAAGAAGAAGCACTATTATGACCTCATTACCTCGCTCGACCCCGAACTCGTGGCCGCCATGAAACCGCATCTCGCAGACGTCTCTCTCAATGCCCCAGAGGAAGTCCGCAAAGTCCATCAAAATTCAGCTTCGACATTCTTATATATATTCCTCTCGCTAGGATCACAATCATTTCCCGGCTGTTTATATACACTTCGGTCGACTATACCGATCGGTGCAGGACTAGGTAGCAGTGCTTCCATATCAGTATGTTTATCAGCTGCGTTGCTTCTCCAGATACGGACGCTTTCCGGACCTCATCCGGATCAGCCAGCGGAGGAGGCTCGCCTTCAAGTGGAAAGAATAAACAGATGGGCATTCGTGGGAGAAATGTGCATACACGGCAACCCATCGGGTGTCGACAATACCGTCTCGACCCAGGGCAAAGCCGTTGTATTCCAGCGATCAGACTATTCGAAACCACCAGTCGTCACTCCACTTTGGAACTTTCCGGAACTGCCGCTTTTGTTGGTAGATACGAGGCAACCAAAGTCCACAGCGGCTGAAGTTGCCAAGGTTGGAATGCTGAAGCAGGTCCACCCCGAAGTTACCGCTGCGATTTTAAACGCAATTGACAAAGTCACTGTCAGTGCCGCAAATCTGATCACTAGCGAGGATTTTGATAACGATGAAGAAGCTGGACAAGAACATCTTGGCCAATTGATGTCTATCAATCATGGCCTGCTAGTGTCGCTGGGTGTCTCACATCCCAGGTTGGAGCGCGTGCGAGAGCTGGTTGATCACGCAGGTATTGGATGGACGAAGTTGACTGGGGCTGGGGGTGGAGGTTGTTCTATCACTCTATTGAAGCCAAATATCTCGGCAGAGAGACTGCATAGGCTCGAGCAAGACCTGGAGGATGAAGGATATCAGAAGTTCGAGACTACTTTGGGTGGAGATGGCGTTGGAGTTCTATGGCCTGCAGTCCTCAAAAATGGAACGGACGAGGATGATGAAGGTGGCGTGGAGATCGATCAGGAAAAATTTCTGAATGCTGTTGGCAATGATGGTGTTGAGAGACTGGTTGGTGTAAATGGAAAGGCAAGAGAAGGCTGGAAGTTCTGGAGGGTGGATGGGAAATAATTAATGGTCCATGTGCCAGGAGTAGGACATCTGTACAAGGCGTATGTAAATAGTGATTCTAATGCAGCGCAAGCTTATAGCAAATACTAATATGAAATATTAACTCCTCTGAAACACATGTGAGACTATAGTGGATCATGTGACGTACTTGTACAATTGAAGCTAGCGATCGTTCGAATCCTTATACAAAGGAGTGAACCGTCAAAAATTGTTTGCAATATGAGACCTTGCTTACTGGGATAGTGATGGATGTTGTAGCTCCTTAGTATTGTTGGTTCTCATCTGAAAGGCGCTCTTACTATTGTCCTTGAGACATACTTCGCTTCCAACTCACAGCGTCAGTCAACCACCATAAACCCCGCCATCCCCGCAACGGCGACCATGCCTCCCAAAGCCAAACAACAAGCTGGTAAGTATCGTTACTTCTCAATTTCTTTGTTGAGAAGCTCCTGTGGGAAGTCTTTCAAGTGCTGGCACAAACTCTGCTATAAAACCTCAGGCGCTGACATCTTTCTCCAACAGCAAAGCCGCAAGCAGCAGCATCACCCGTCCAATACAAGACTATAGGCGATAAGCTCCGTGCCCAATACCTTGAATCCCGTCCATTAAAGGTCCTCTATGATACAAAAGGCTGGGACGGCCTGTCTGCAACCGAGAAGACCGCATATTCGTACTACTCGTTCCTCGAATCGGGAGTTTATAGGACCTGGGGCGCTCAACAGCAGAAGGACTTCTCAAAGCTCGTTAGCCAGCTTAAGATCCCGACTCCGCTGCCGAGCCTATTGCCATTAGGAAAGGATCGTAAGAGCAGGAATCTAGAGGACTATACGATTGAGGAGTACGAGGCATATCAGAGGGAACAAGAACAGCTCAAGACCTGGAAGTGGGAGAGTGAGAAGTTCCGTGAACGGTGGGAAGAACAGGAGTACAAGGTTACCACAGAGCCAAACGCTGCTGAAGGATCTATCAAGAGTCTCCACGCGTATGAGGCAGGAAGCTTCGATATCGAGAAGACATTGGCCGAGTTACGCCGTCCTCTTACAGAGCGAGACGTGCAAGAAGAAAGAGAGCGCAGGGCAGAGATCTCACAATTGGAAAAAGGAAAGAAAATGACGAAGTATGCTGGTGATCCAGTGTGGGACGATGTTGTGCCCATTCCCCAAGATGACGGGGAGAATCCGTTGGCAGCTATCGCCTACACTGACGAATATTCTGAAGGTATGTGCTTCCTGTTTTGATTTCGGAAGGCATTCTGACTCTTCATCGCAGCTATCTCCCTTCTCCGCGCCGTCATGGCTGCCAAAGAGCATTCTCAAAGAGTCCTTGACCTAACATCCCACATCATCTCCCTGAATCCCGCCCACTACACCGTCTGGCTCTACCGAGCCTCAACCCTCTTCGCCCTAAAGTCCTCCCTAAAAGACGAAATAGCCTGGGTCAATGATGTCGCTATCAACAACCAAAAGAACTACCAAATCTGGCATCATCGCCAACTTTTAATCGACAACCTTTTCCCCTCCATCTCCTCAGACCGTTCCAAGGTCCTGGAACTTGCAAAGTCTGAGATCGATTTCCTCACCCAGATGTTCGATAGAGATAGCAAGAACTACCATGTCTGGTCCTACCGCCAATACCTCGTCCGCAAGCTCTCGCTCTTCCCTAGCCAATGCGAAGATCCCTCGGAGCTTAAATCAATCGAGAAGTTGGTAGACGAGGACGTGAGGAATAACTCCGCATGGTCTCATCGCTTCTTTGCCGTCTTCTCTGATCCAGGTTACACCACACCTGGTTCCAAAGCCACAGAGCCAGACCCAAAGGTTCCAGCTGATATCGTCGACCGCGAGATCAAATTTGCGGAGAACGCGGTCTGGTTGGCTCCTCAGAACCAGAGTCCGTGGAACTTCTTGAGGGGGGTTCTGCGTAAGGGTGGGAGGGATTTGGCTAGTGAGGAGGATTTCGCTAGCGAATTTGTGAGGATCGAGGGAGAGGGAGAGGACGTAAAGAGCTCCCATGCCTTGGATTTCTTGGCGGAGGTTTGGGCAGAGAAGGGCGAGAAAGAAAAGGCGGATCAGGCATTGAGGTTGTTGGGCGATAAGTATGATGGTGTTAGGAGGAATTATTGGGAGTGGAGGAGGGCAATGTTGGGAGAGGTGAACGCTTGATTGAGATAGTAATAGAGGATTCGAGTTGGTGGTTGAAGTTGGTATTTGCATCTTCCTTTGGGACTGTATATCACAGTGTGCATGATTAGCAAAACTCCGAGTGGAGAGATGTTGTAGAATTCCATGGGGCAAAAAAAAAAAAAAAGGAAATTCTGATTTTTTTTTTCGACCAGCTGCTTCAGAATATATGTCGTGACTACCTGTAAAAAAGAAATCCTTCTGAAATAAGCTCTTCAAAGCTCTCTCTCGGTCTTCTTTGTGGGATTCGAGGCTGAAATCAGGTCCGTTTTCCCGACTTTTCAAACTTCTAGGTCCATAAATTCCGAAACGCAGAGCTTATTATATGCTGATAATGTCGAAAAAGTGCGCAGTACCATCCAGCTGATTTCTGCAGCAAAAAACTCCTTTCAATTTTCAACGTCTGATCCTGATGCGAATCATGCCGTATGGCCACCTTCTCGATTTGATTTCACCAGACGAGAACACACCTTCTATTCGCTCTCACCCCCCTCCGTCTCCTCCTCAGCTTCTCTCGCCGTCTCCGCCAGTTTCTCCTCTTCCGCCTTGATTTCCTCAGGATCTCTCCAGCCCAACGGCATCACACCCCTCGGCTTGCCCTTTGGTGGGGGTATGTAGACAAACATCTGCCTATCGTCCTCTTCCGCTTTCCCGCCTCCCGTCACCTCCTTCTTGATGTTTCCGTCTTCCGCCGAGCGGGCCTTCTCCCCGTCACCAGGCTTAAGCCCATCCAGGCGCTTATCCCAGTCGATGCCTGTCTTCTTCTTGAAGAAATTTTTGAAATTTCCGAAGACGACGTCGAAAGCTGCTGGAACCATGAACTCGCGAATGTAGCTCGTGGGGTGGCCAGGACGGTTGAAGCGGGCGCCGAGGGTATAGGTGTGGGGACAAGCGTGGGATTCGAAGATCTATAAAAGGTCAAACGATGATGGACAAGGGCATTTGGGAAGGAATTTGACGAGATGAGTGCATTGAATAGAGAGAGGAGGAAGGGAGGGACGCACGAAGAAGGGAGATGGGAAAGGAGAGAGAATGGAAGACTTACAGTAAGGGTGTACTTCTCCATGCGATTTTTCTGATCGACCTGCACGCGACGCGTGAGTGTTATGTTGTATTTAAACCCAGTCGTATCGATGTAGTGATGATGGAGACCTATCTCATCAGCCCAATCCAAAATTCTCGTTCCCCCTTTTCTTCTCCTGAGATTCCCACATCCCGACCTCCAATCACCCACCACCCGAGAACGCCCACCAGGTCCCAGCACGACCAAAAGCGAAAAAGAGGAACCCACATACCAGGATCAGCCAATGCCTTACTCATATTCCCCTCTTCCACGAACTTCTTCTTGTAAATCTCTCTAGCCTCGGCGAAGCGTCGCTGTCGCCGCAGAACACTCTGGATCTCGTGGAAATTGGCCGATATCACACGGGGCTTTCCGGATTTGGTGAAGATGGAGTCTTCAATGTACTCCCATTGCACGACGCGGCAGCGGGCTTTGCCCATGGCGATGGCTTTTTCGACTGCCACGCCAGAACGTCAGGCAAATCCTCCAAGAAGCAAAGGGCGAGAAGACTCGAAGAAATGACGAAGATGGAGAGGTAAGGGAATGGCAGATAACGAAAGGAGAAACTTACTATTCGGAGGCATCTTCTTGAACTCCTCAAGAGTAGTCACAATATGTGTAGTGCGCTTCGTGACTTTCTGCTCGACGTGGCCGCCATGCTGGGCGATGAGGCGGGAGATATTCTGATGCGTCCGAGGGTACTTTCCGAAGTTTCCTTGGAGAACGAATGTCTTTCCCGCGAAGACTTTAGCGGAGGTTGGCGGAGGGGCGGAGATACTAGGCATTTTTGAAAGTTTGAGATGAAATAATTTAGACTTGATGAGATATGACAGGAGATTTGAAGTTGATCGATGATTTGAGATTGAAGTTACTGTTCGTGATATAGATTGTATTTGATGGAAGAATTTGAACGGTGAAGCGGAACTATGATATAGATTGTAGTATATGGAAGAGTTTGAAGGGTGAAGCAGAGTGATTATGCTCTGCTAGAAAAAAAGATGTGGTCTGTGGAGTAAGAGTGTGAAGACGTATGGAGAATGAACGAGGACGAAGTTATCCCGAGTGTAAAGTTATATATCAAGAACACTGCGCGAGGTTGCTCATAAGAACTGCAGTAGAAAGATGTAGACAATGAATTGGAGGACCATGGCTCGATGAACATGACTTTGAATACTTAAAAGTTTTATCATGATGATATGGGGGTTTAGGAGATATGAGATCACCAACCACCAGAAAATGTGAAGAGCAAGTGGAGTCGACTGAACTCGTGAACGTCGGGCATCAAATCCTTATGCTTCTATCATTCATTGTCTACCGAATATTTTTCGCAGCCTCTATGAAGGCCCTTATTTTGCCCACGTCTTGAACGCCGTCAGATTCAACACCACTACTCACATCAACTCCGATAATCCTGCTGCCCAATTGACCAACTCCACGAACCGCATCAACAACATTAGTAGCATCGAGACCACCAGCGAGCAGAACGCGAAGTTGCTCGTCCTTTTGAAGAGTTTCCTTAACCTCACTCAGGTCCAGCTTTTCACCCGTTCCTCCAGCTGCAGAATCGAGCAAAGACGCTGCATGATATCCTCTGCGTCCAATGTTCAGTTGGCCAGGTTTGAAGCTTTTAATGACTGGAACTGGGATTAAAGAGGCCCACTCCAATGGCTCACTGCCATGAAGTTGAACAATATCAAGATTGTATAGCTTTTGTTCGTGTAGAATATCGTTAAGTGATTGGTTTTGGAATACTCCAACTAGTAGAGGCCGTGTAAATGTTAAAGTTGCTGTTGAATTGGCGAAGAAATCAGAAGCAATAGTAACTTGTCTTGTCGAATTGCTTTCCAGCTTCCTCTTTGTCGAGTTACGAACCACTTCAGAAATTGCCAGTCCTTGTTTCTCCGAGACTGTACGCTTACGACCTGGAACTAGAATCATACCAATCATATCAGCACCAGCTTCTATCGCGGCTGTAGCACCTTCTACTGTTCTTGTCCCACATATTTTTACAAGAAGAGGCTGCTCTGACCTGGTTGGAGTAGATGAGCCTCCAAGAAGTTCTGCGATGAACTTGGATGTATCCGTTGCTCGCATAAGCGCCTCACCAACTAGAACAGCCCCCACTCCGTTCTTCTTGTATGCCTCCACATCTTGAGGTCCCGAGATCCCACTCAGGGCGCAGACGATTGTACCTGCTGGTACCTGATTCATGAGACGGCTTGTCGTCTCCAAATCAACTTCGAAACTTGCAAGATTGCGATTGTTGACACCAATAACCTTAGCTCCGAGCTTAACAGCCACACTCATTTCTTCTGCTGTATTAACCTCTACCAAAGGTTCCATGCCAAGAGACAGAGAATATTTGTAAAGCCTCGTCAGAGTAGCTTCGTCCAACATCTTGACAATCAGTAAGACGGTATCTGCGCCTGCAAGTCTTGCCTCGAGTATCTGATATTCTTCGAAAATAAATTCCTTTCTGAGGACAGCTGGCCGATTTGGCATGCCCTCCAGCGCTTGGCGGACATAACGCAAATCATCAATGCTGCCTTTGAACCACTCCGGTTCTGTAAGGACCGAGATAACACTTGCACCGGCTAGAGCATATGTCTTTGCTTGAGCAGGAGCTGATGTGGACATAGAGATTATGCCTTTGGAAGGAGATGCTCGTTTGACTTCGGCCATGAGAGACAAGGGAAATGGTGATACCCTCAAACGATCCACGAAAGAAATCTGAGGGGGCGAAAGATTCAGATCGTAAGATGCCTGAAGGTCACTCGGTCGCTGAGATGGGATCTGCTTTTGCGCAGCGACAGCAGCTTTTCGGTGAGCGAAGATTTTATCCAAAATGTTCTCATTCGGCGAAGAGCCGTTTGCTGTCGATTTGGCGTTGCTCGTTGCTTGCTTTTGCAGCCGTTCGTTTTCCGCCCAGGTTCCTCCGCGCATGCGCAAGAAACTCTTGAACATTGCCCGGCCTTCTTCCGTCAATATACTCTCGGGATGAAACTGTACTCCTTCTACCACAAATTCCTTGTGTCGTACGCCCATAATGACGCCTTCGCTGCCGTCTTCAGCATCGATCCAGGAGGTAATCTCGAGAGCTTCTGGCAGACTTGGATGCGTTCCGGCCAGGGAATGATATCGAGTAACTGGTAAATGTTGTGGGAGGCCTGCATAAAGTCCCTTTGAATCATGGCGGAGGGGCGATGTCTTGCCGTGAAGAATTTCGCCCGCGTAACGAACGTCGCCGCCGAAAACCGAGAATATACATTGCCTTGAAATACTTCTTAGCATGGTCGAAAATTGCAAAGGCAAGGCTGAATGAATGAATACTCACTGTCCCATGCAGACACCGAAGATGGGAATCTTCCCCGCGAAATGACGGATAGCATCCTGACTGATGCCCGAGTCGGAGAGAGGATGGCCAGGGCCAGGACTGATGACCAGTTGCGTTGGATTCTTCGCAATGAGTTCGTCCAAGGTTATCTTGTCATTCCGATAGACCGTAACAGTCGCGCCTTCGAGCACGAGATACTGATAGACGTTCCAGGTGAAAGAGTCATAATTATCGATCATGACAAGATTTGAGGCATTGTCGAGAGGAGCTACGACGGAGTGTTCGTGGCGAGAATGATCGATTAATTCCAGAGAAGGCATGTTGACCAAGTGTATATGTATGTGTCGTATATTTCTCTGGTCAACTAGCAATCAATGGGAGGAGGGGGGTCCTTATTGCTGTAAAGACGAAGTTCACAAAGCGAAGTTGAAATGGAGGGGCCCAAGATGTGGGAGGCCGGCGATACAGTCATACACACCCCGGCGACTGCGCTGTACATCTGTACCTCCGTACGTACAGTACCTACCTATATTACCATCTATGCACCTATGTACATGCTCTATGTATAATCATTTCTGTAGCCCTGCATTTCTGCGCAAACTTCGAATATTGAAATGACCTGAATTCAGGCCATTCTCGATAGATACTACGCCGTACAGTGCACCTATGTACTATAATGTGCTATATGTACTCTATGTACTATATGTATTGTGCCTGCAGCTTAGGCCCGGCCCATACACAGAACCATAGATACTTCTCTCCAACTAGCGAGAAAGCTCATGAATCAAAGAGACGCGATTATTTCCAGACGCGCCAAATAAACAGCCGCCGCAACATTTTTGATAGGTACCTATCTGCGTACTTGTGAGATCTTATTTATCAGGCAGGACCAAGACACAGGAGCTTTTCTTGAGGCTTCCTGCCATGCTCACATGCACAGCGCAAATTGCTGTGCCTGGTAGCAATGGCGCCAGTACCTGAATCCAATTATTTCCCTCCTTTGGACAAATGTCTACAAGGAGAGGAGCTTCTCATGTATGTGCAAACCTGGTCTTGCGAAGTATCTTTGAAGTTGTTGCGCTAACCTCGCACACAACAGCTCTTGGAAGGCCGTTTTCTATCGTTTATTGCGCCATCACGATGATTTCAGTTCGTCGAATACCCTTCTGGAGAGTTTCTTTTCCGACGGTCAGGTTCAGCAACTCCTGGCGCGACCCTTCGATCCATTTTCTTTCACACAGTCTAATACCAAAGCTGCATTCGAGACGAAGACGGCTGCTATCAATGTCACCCCAACAAGCAAAAGCGATTATAATATCAACGAGATCAAGGAAGATTCACTATGGCTGAGCAAAGAGGTTCTGATCGATGAGATTTCGGCGCTGAGGATTGTTGTCTTGGAGTACCAATCACGCTCTGTTGCTCAACTCCAGAACCGATTTTCGAACGAAGAGGCCTTCAGCCTGCAAACTGCAGCTGGAAATATCAACAGCGAATCGTCAAATCTCCTGTCTCTGGCCTTAAGTTCAACGGCGAATGCCTTCAATGGCCAGCCTCAAAGTCCACAGGAGCAGAGACGACTTCGTGCCATTCAGATATATCTATCAGAGTGTCAGAATCTTCTTGCGTGCAGCAAGATCATCTTTCATATTGGATTCCGCGGATATGAGGGCAAAGGAAAAGGCAAAGATGACGACGCGACATGGATAGAGCGTGTGGCAGAAGCATTCGTCACGTCTCAGGAGCAAAGCCCGGAGAGGTTCTTGCATTACTGCATAACGTCTGTTAAGTCAAACTTCGACAAACTAGACAAGGGGAGTGGATGGTTCAAATCAGAAGGTGGCCGAGCAGATGTCGAGTTCGAATGGCTCCAAGGTCGCATCACGGAGGCCATCCACATTTTGGAGATATCCCTGGTGATCTTAGATTACCGGAAGGACACTCGATCTTCTGAAAACGTGGTTAATTGGTTCAAGTTCGCGTCTGCTTGTGACTTTTTCGAGAACTTCGGACATCCAGATCCAGCATTGCAAGCTCTGATGTCCTCAATTCAGTCTCTCGTGTCCGTGGTATCCCTATCAATGCTGGATTGTCCAAGAGCAATTCCACAAATTTGGGACGACCAGCAGAACGAATCTTCAGAACCCAGAGAGTCTACGGCCTTATATATCACGGACTTGCAGTCTATTCTCACTATACATGAGATAATATGGAATGCTGCGTCAAATCTGTCAAAAGTTGCAAGTCCAGCGGTGCTTGCATGGTCAATCATTTTATTTAATATGAAAGGTCTGATTGACGGGAGACGCGAGGCTCAATCCCGTGCGCTTGAGGATATCGACGAAAGCCCAGCGTTACATTCATCTACAAGTCGCAGGGCAGGTGTTGAGGGTGGCTTGTATGCAGAGGTGATCGAAAATATCACTGTAGGACAACCTAAAGAAAGTCCAATAGAATACCTTGCAAGATGTTCGATAGACGGCACCGCTGTTTTTAGCATCTTAGAGACACTCGCAATGACTTTCGGTTCTAGTTCTGCACGAGATCTTCGCAGTATTCTTGATGCTAGGATACGGATAATCATTTTAGATATTATTCGATGCGGCGCTGAGGTCATTGGTTACTCTTCAGAGATCTTCTCTGCAACATTGGTTTCGTTGACTGGCGCTTCAAATTATTGGGATCTCATAGCCCCTCAATCAACTCGGGTGGAGGAGAACCCAGTGGCATATTTCATGCAGGATGATGACCTTGTGGAGACATTTTTGTCCACAGCAGCATCCAGATATCCGCACGAGAGTCTTCCCTTTTTGAAGCTCATACACGCGATCTCGACTTGTGAACATTGGGACGATGAAGGGACTCCTGTTGCCATTAATACTCTCGAATCCCTCCCAAGTTTTATGTTCGCGTTACAACCTAGTTTCCGGTATTATCAGACGATTCAGGAAGAAGAGAACTTGAACAAAGTCGAATTGACTCAGGATTTTATGCTTTTCAGCCCTCGAACAAATTTGAGGCTTGTATACGGAAAAAGCGGCGCGAATGGATTCTCCGCTGGCCTGGAACAAATAGCCAGTGATTTCTGTATACCGGCTGGTACCCAGGGGCGCATTGTTTCTGAAAACAACCCAAAAGTTGCTCTGTGGTTTCACGAATATTCGGGGCTGAAGTATTTGGGCAAGCTTATTGAGACGGGCATGACGGCTGGGGAGTACGTGGATGCTATTACAGGCGAACTTGCTCCTCAAGAGGACTTGGCCGAGATGGTTTCCATAATGGCAACTCTCATTCTGACAAGCGTCAAAATAAACAACGCAAACGGCGGAACTGCACATTCGAGCAAAGCAGCTCATAGAATACTCGAGCAAGCCAGTGATGGGCTAGATCGCCACCGCGATATTGTCTCTGTGATCTTCTCCATTTTTGAGGAGGAGCTAGAGCGACAAGCCGACGGGTCAGCCTCTGATACGAGTCTTGATCTTCTAAATGCCTGCGTTCACTTTATATATGCTTTGGTTCCCATTCTTCCGGCACGAGTATGGCCTTTGATTGGACGCTCTGGCTTACTCGATCACGAAGGACGCAGCGGCCGTCTTACTACTATCCTCTCTAGTATCGAGTTCGTGAACGCTAAATACGAATTCTTGCTCTCATGTGTTCACCTCTTTGGAGCATTAGTTGAGGATTCGGCGACTCATGCTGCCTTTCGAAAAGGCACCGCAAAATCTGGTAACCGGACCGGCAGTACACTGGAATTAGGCACAGGGGTTCCCGATCATGTCCCCTCAAAGGCAATTGCATCCTGTACCAAAACACTCCTCAGCGTATTTGAGAGTGCTTGCAATTGGCGTTTTGCAGTTCCGGAACAGCGTCTTCTGTTGTCGAAACATATCACAACAATATTCGACAGAATACTTCACTATAACTATGGAATCGGTGACAATCCATCTACAGGATCGAATCTCACAACCTCACTGGGTCCTGCCGCACATCACATTGTCGAGACGTTCTTATCACCCACCTCTGGACTCCTACGATTCCAGCCTCTATTCAGGGGCTTTCTTGATGGTTTTGCAACTCCTGACACAACAGTTCAAACCAATTCATTTATACAATGGATTGATCAAGTCAAATCGATTCTAAGCTTCACCAAGACGTTGATAGAGCTTGGCACACTCCTGGAGCGACCAGCTTCCCAGCTCGAAGATCAGCTTTTCAAGGTTTCACCTTTAATTGCCCGACTCTATGCTATGCATGACTCATATCGATTGCCTGTCGTAACTCTTTTTGAAGCATTGGTCATCAGTGCCTCTGGAAGCAAAGGGGAACCTCCATCATTACTGGGCCACCTTGGCCAGGAAACTTCGAAGAACTTTCTTAACATGCTGATGCATCTCGGAAAGCCGCTACATGACGATGATCACGGCATCGCTATTTGGCATTTGTTTTCATCAGTTGTGAGCAATCGCCAACAGTGGTTTGCGATTTACCTTCTCACAGGCAGAAAACCTCGTGACAAGTTGAAGGAGGGCGCGGGAACTGAGGCGATAGCTGCAATCTCAAGACCTCTTATCAGCATTGCTCTAGACGAATTAGCGAAGATTCAAAGCATTCCGGTGTTGAGAGCGTTGGCGATTCTAGAGTTCGTTTCTCTGGCTCAAAATTACTGGCCTTGGGCTATGAAAGATGTTTCCAAAATGACGGACTTCATCACACCATTATCAGACTATATCAGTAGCCTTGAACCATTACTCACATCCGCATCTGGGGAACGCTCGGTGGAGGGTGCATACCAAGCACGGATTGCTGCATACATTGCTGAGATCCTAGCCATGCATCTATATCACTCACGACAGCTAGGAAATTTGGCGCCTGTCAAAGACATCCTTTCTAAACTGAAGTACTTCACACGTTGTGCTGTGGCAGCGCCGACATACAATGCTTCCCTACATGGTAATCTCAAGAGGAACCTAGAAGCTCGTTATCCTGACTGCGAATTGCAAAATTTCAAGCGCACCAGACTGGAGACACGAACTCTTGGACAAGAGTACTTTTACAACCTCGACCTAGCCAACAAGATGCTTTGTTTTCACCAAGCTTGGACGGGAAGGAAAGGAGATGGCATGGCACAAGAGCTTGTCAAGGCCAACATCAACCTGTCGGTAGTTGACGCTCAAATCGTATGTATTCCGAATCGCTTCATGTGTTCCAGTTATCCCTGACAATATTTAGTCTCTTCTCCATGGCTGGAAAATGCTCGCCATTGAACTTAGCAACAGCCTTACTGGCGCATCAGACGTTCAAGTGCAAATTGCAACCATTTCCGCTGAGGTCGCTGGGGATTGTCTTGTCTCTAACACTAGGAGCCAACTTCCAGAAACCATATTCGCACGGTTAAACCAGACTCGGGCAGAGTTCGCCCTGACCTTATTACAAAAACTCCTTCAAACGGGGAATGAGACGCCCAAGCTCAAGGAACTCCTCCCAATCGCTTGGAAGGCTATTGTCGATATGGAAACCACGTTTGAATTGGCCTTGGAATCCAGTGCTGCAGATGCGATGTACTACAGAACGCTGTTGAAGATACTCTTCCTGGTTCTCCGCGTCCACGCCAAGAAGGATAAAACTGACAAACAAGAGCGCGGAGCAATAAAAGGCAGCTCGCCACTCGCCGCAGCAAGCCTCAGCATAGCCATCGAAATCCTCGACAAGATTGTGGGCCAAGGCTTCCGCGACATCGCCACCGCCGTCCACGCGCAATCAAAATCCATCGTTCCTGACGACATCGCCCTCATCACGGCGCTCCTGCAAACCTGTCTCCTCATCCCGGGCATCGAGACACGCACATCACACATCCAAGCTATCCTCACCGCGCACGACACGGCCCGCATGGCCTCGGCGCTCTTCTCCTGGGCTGACAAGCTCGCCATCGACGGCGACCCAGTCTATGGCGAACTGAGCATTCTCTTCCTCCTCGAGCTATCCAACATCCCCGAGCTCGCGGAACAGCTCGCTGTCGAAGGCATACTTGGACATATCTCCTCCGCGCCGCTCACGGTCTTCATGCGTCGACCCAACATCGGACCGTTCTCAGATTCCGTCGGTGCGCAGCGCTGCTACAGCATCTGGGCGCGAGGCATCCTCCCCTTGCTGCTTAATCTGCTTGCAAGACTCGAAGCAAGCATCGCAGGCGAAGTAGCAATTTTCCTCACCCAGTTTCCGAACTTGCTCCAGCAGGCAGAGCATGCGCTTGAGCTGGGAGCGGATCGTCGGCTCGGCAGAGCCAGGCAGGACACGCGCGTCGCGCTGTTGCAGGTCTCGGAGATTCATAGCCTGGCATTGCTGGTGCTGATTTTGAAGGGTTGCAGGACGCAGGCACACGGGGTGCCAGAGGTTCAGTTTGATGCGGGGGCTGTGCTGGAGGCGGTGGAGGTGTGGTTGGGGAGTCGGCAGGTGCTAGGGCAGAGGATTGTGGCGTTGGGGACCAGGGAGGCAGAGTTGGAGAAACGGGGGAGGTTGGAGGGGAAAGTGGTGGAGGAGCTGGAGGGGTTGAGGGATGTATTGATGGAATTTAATGAGGGTTCGTGACTCCTCCGAACTTCGGATGCAAGGAGAAGGAGTGTAAGCCGGCGTACAATTTGAAAATGATTGTGGGCACATTGTACTGGATGGTAGTCAAGGAAATATTTTCCGGTGCAGAAATTTTGATGTTCAAGTCCATTTTTGCCTTGTTCCATCACCAGTGGCTCTAAAATCGCCAATAGGCTGTGAATTTTTGTCTGTCTTTGCCTATGCCGACATCAAGTGAGAAGCGAAAGCTAGGCTGTCTTAACACCTCATTTCAAACCCCTCATACTCATATTCAAGCTTGACACTAACCTGAATATTTCCTGAAACAGCCCCCAGCGATTCTGTCTCATCGGCCATGCCATTCCCATTCACAATTTCCAATTTTTGGATCTGTAGACTCTCCAGATTTGCCACAAACTCCCTAACGACTCTCTCCGTGGCTTCGACATCGCCATGGATACATGCACCCCTGGTGCATAACGCGATCCCCAACACGTCGAAGAAGAGAGCGATGAAGTAGGGGAAAGCCGCGAAGCAGAGGAGAGCGCGGAACCAGACGCCGAAGGTCTCGTGGGACGCTTGTCGATTATAGCGACCGACACGCCTATGACTTGTTCCTGCCAACTACGGAGCACGTCTTCGGGCTCAACGATGGGTTTTGCAGCTGATGGCATTGTGCCTGGACTGGTCTGGGGGGGGGGCTAGGTGACGAGTAGGTGGGTGCAGTGAGTGAGTGAGGATGGCGGGACGGAGAACTGGTGGTTTCGGGGAGTGAGTGGGGATGCTTGCGGGCGCGTGGTATCTGTGAGGACGGTGGATGAATGAAAGAGGGGAGGAATATAACGCGTAGATCGGGCCTGACCTTCTTGAGAGCCGATTTCTAAGCTTTTGGCCGGCCATGGAATGGAAACCGCAACTTCTTCCGCCTTACTGGAGATCGAGGGATCATTCCTGCCTGGTGGGCATGGGGGTCCTCCTTTGCACATTTGAAACTGCCAGATCCCTCGTAGATTGGGTGTGAAGATCAGAATTTGGCTTCCGAACGGGTGGGAATGAACAGGTTCGTGGCTCTAGATTCCTATCCAGGATGAAAGTATACAGCTCATCCGTCTCCTCGCACACTAGCCACTCAGAGTTCGTAAGAACGGATATATCCCTTTCCCTGCCACATTCCATCTCATGCTACATTTTTGCTGCTCCAGATCTTACACCGCAAGCACATTATACCTGTACATGTCCTCTATCGTACATACAACCAGCCCTCTCCGGCCCCGCCTTCGATATCTTCTTCGTTTTTCAGCCCAGGGAATTTATCTGCCCGTTCCGTTCATCATCTGCGCCTGCTGCTCGGCAAAGCGCTGTCCTATCCGCTCGCTGCCAGCCATGAACTTCTGCACGCAGCGGTTGACGCAGCCGGTCTCGCGGGCGATCAGGGACTTGGTGGTGAAGTCGTCGATGCAGGCATCGAAGCAGCGGTCGACGAGGCCAGAGAACATCTGTGCGAGATATGTCAGAATGGTTCCTTCATACCACAATGCTCAGTTCCGCATTTTGGTCTCCGCAGAGCCTTCTGAAGCTCATCCCGTCCGAAGCGGTGGTCTGCAACTGATTTGACGAGTGGTGGGCGGAAGGGGGCGACATACACCCATGAACTCCTTCATCTGCTTGCGCTCCATGCGCGCCTGGAACTCGCGCTGCTCCGCGGCATTGAGTCCGAGTCTAGAGGTTGTCATTAGCCTCGTGCCTTTCTACTCTTCCAGTTTTCCTCGTTCTCGACCCCATTTCCCAATCGTGTGGCAAGGCTGCTTACCCGTCCATGTTGGCGTGGTATTTATGGAGTTATATATATTATACAATGAGAATCGGAGCTGACGGCGACGTGAGGAGGCTTGCGACGATGAGGTGAGTGAGTGAGATATGTGATCGAAGTTATGTATGTATGTAGGTATGTATCGTGACTGACAGTGACAGCAGCTTAGAATATTTTGTGCCGTAGACAGCCTAGCGCCGTGTATTTTGAGTGACCGGGATGCGGCAAAGCTTAACGGGAAGGACTCGCGAATGGGCCAATGGGAGGGAGGAAGGACAGGACCCTTGATCGATTTTCTGGAGGTCAGTTGATGTAGTACGTTTCAGACATTTCCGACATTTCAGACATTTCAGACATTTCAGAGCACCAAGCAGCCTTCGTCCATATAGGGTATTTTTATAATCTTTATTTGTTAGTTTAGTGTAATTTAACGTATATTTTAATATTTGATTTTATTTTTTATATTATTTTTTATATATTTTTTTTCCAACTAAATACTACGGTTCGCATTACGTAAGGACAGAACATAGAAGGAATTGGTATTCCATGTGCTGAGGCACAGTGACGTTTTTGCATCCTGCATGTATTTATAGAAACATAAGCGAGTCTAAGCGAGTCTAAGCGAAGACACATGCAGGCTGCTAGATATAGTACCTACCTCTTTGCAATAATGAGACCCTTCACCCGCAAAAGAAGAAAAAGAAGACCTAACCAAGCATTCCCTCTATATTAATTAATACGTGAAGCCACTTATAGGTGAAGCCACTTATAGGACATATTCTATACTCTTTGACTCTGAATTATCGTTGATCATTTATTATCGCTGATTAATATTTGCGGCTGATTTCTTTTCCCTTTTCCCTTTTACCAGAGCTGGAACTTCAAAAATCACTGTGCACGACCCGATCCGGCTAGTGAGAAGCACATACACTCCGTACATACATAGGTACATAGGTACCTGCCTACCTACATACCTACTAACTGCGCTGGCAGTGTCAATCAATCAATCCCTCTCGATCCATCAGCCTCTGCTCCTCCTCCTCCTCCACATCTACCTCTGCCTCTGCCTCTGCCTCAGCATCAGCATCACACAGCGAGACAGCTCTTTAGCCTGCAGCATTGCTATTTGCGACATCTGACAAATCTTTTCTGAATGTTATTCTGAGCGCCCGTCTGTGCCTTTGCAGAATCACCAACACTCTATTTGCGCATCTTTTGCCTGCCTCGGTCGCAGATCTATTGCACACCAGCTTCAACGCGACACCAACACCTCTGCGACTCCAACTGTGACACTTTCGCTCTGCAACCTGGCTCTTTATCACTACCATACTCTGGAAACACCTCACTCTCGCGACATCAATACATACACCTCTCTTCTTGACGACAGACAGACAGACAGACAGGCGAATGCTGCGACTTGACACTGTCCCCTAGACAAAGTCCCGACCGAGTTTCAAACTGCGACAAAGCCATTCATTCAGCACAGCGCAGAGATACCGTCTTGCCTCACCAACAAGCAGCCGTACCGGTTTGTCTTCTCGCTCCTGCTTCCTGCAGAGCTTGAGCGAACTCCATCATGGCGTTCAGTCACACTGCACAGTCGGCTCAACAGCCATACTCGCGGCCTCAGCCATCGCCGATCCCCTATCCCCCACCTGCGCAACAAAACTTCCCTCTACCACAACCAACAACATCGCCGCCCAACAAACGAGACCTGAAATCGTGGTGGAAGGGGTTCAAGAGTCAAAAGTCCCAAGAGACTCAAGGTACACCCGAGACTTTTCAAGATCTACGTCTTCGCTTTTCCACCTTCTCCGAATCTCTCGGATCCTTCAAACTTTTCGGCTCTGGTAAATTCTCCCAAGTGGTAGTAGCATAGCTGTTCTATGACGTCTGGTTGCAGAGTTGCATACATACGGACTCTTGCGCCTGTTCTCCCCGGAGCCTTGCTTGTGCATGATGAGTGGGATGGAAACAAACACTAACCCGTCAATAGAACAACCTGCTGGCATTTTCGGAGTACCTTTGCGACAAAGCATCCAATATGCAAATGTCGCGATTTCTCTAGTTGATGCGGAGGGACACAGCTACATTTATGGATATGTACCAATAGTCGTGGCCAAATGCGGCGTATATTTGAAGGAAAAAGGTGAGCTACTATAGCTGTGAGCATGTGAACACTTCTGACTGTATATGTAGCGACCAATGTTGAAGGTATCTTCCGGCTAAGCGGCTCAGAGAAGCGTATTAAGGAGTTACGGACAATTTTCGATTCGCCTGATCGATACGGAAAGGGGCTTGACTGGGATGGATACACGGTTCACGATGCAGCAAATGTCCTGCGAAGATATCTGAACCAGCTTCCTGAACCAATAGTTCCCCTCGACCTATACGAGCGATTCCGAGAACCTCTCAGTGCCGTGGTTGGGCAAGAGAAGCGATCCCCTGAGGAAATGGATAGGATTATTCAGACTTACCAGCAGCTGATAACGGAGCTGCCACCCCTGAATCGCCAGTTACTGCTGTATATTTTGGATCTGCTCGCTGTCTTCGCTTCGAAGTCCGACGAAAATCGGATGAATTCGGCTAATCTCGCTGCCATCTTCCAGCCAGGCATGCTATCCCATCCACAGCATGATATGGCTCCAGGAGAATACAGATTGAGTCAGGACGTTCTGGTATTCTTGATTGAAAATCAAGATCACTTCCTGATTGGCATGCGAGGGACAGCTGCAGACGAGCAGACTGTGCAGGATGTGCAGAAGGGAGGAACTCCACCACCTGGGACGCCAAATTATGTCAACAGGAAGAGCGGAGTGGTCAGATCCGCCTCCGACGCGAGTGCAGGTGCTGACAGCCTCAGACGACAAGGTGGGGTCCGCAGAAATGTTTCAATCAACTCTAGACACTCACGGCAATCCAATGGTGCTCCAAGCCCAGCAAGTCCCTCTTTACAGCCATTAACAACGACCCCAACCGGAACTGGGGTTCACAGAAGCAATACAGTTCCATCAAAGAGATCGTCAGGAATTTCTGGACCAAAGCTGCAAAGGTCACCACACGTGCAATCACAAGTACATCCTACACTTATAACCCCAACAACTCTTGCGCCAAAGATTGGATTGTCAAACCCTTCTGCTGAGGAACACAGCAGGCAGAGTCCATCGCCCACATCATCACATGATAATGTGATGCCAGTCGCTATTGGCACTGCTCTAAGTTCGTCATCAATGAACCCAAGCACGGGCACACAGAGTCAAGACAGGCTTTTGCCAACTCAAGAGTCTCCTGACAATAATGTCATTCTAGAAACCCCAAAGGCCGAGCGTCCTTTCTTTCTGCGATCCACAACTATTGAAAGTGAGAAGCGTGCGCCAAATAAGTTACGGAAGAAGAGGATTCCTGGTAGCTCTAATCCAAGTGCACAGAGCTCAAGCACATCTCTCCCAGGCAGGTCTGGTGACGATTCCCCTGTGGATTCTGGACAGGAGGCATGGGAGACACTCCGCCTTGAGTCTATTCCTTCTGGACAGCCATTGAATGCTGTATCACCTGGCGCTCCAACATCCGTGTTATCAAACATTGACGCTACCCCTCGAGGAGCCAGCCAACAACATACCCTCGTGCCACCCGACCCAGCTTTCCTCCAAGGCCAGTTCGATGGCGCACTCAAGCCCCAAGGCTCAACAAACTCTCTCCGCTCAGGTGAATTATCAAACGATCAATCTGACCTCGAGCACGTCGACGATCCCGTCGTAGCCAGCGAGCAAAAGGAGAAGCGCAAGATGTGGCGCCTCTCTCGCCGTCCCAAGGAAGACAAAAAGGACGACAATCAAACGCACCACGCCCCCAGTAGCCCTCCAAAGAAATCGATCGGCGGCAATAACGGCGCCGAGACGTCGATGACATCCTTTAATTCTGGACGGCCAAGGAGGAGTTTCCAGAACGAACCAATGCCCAGTGTTGACCAGCTGACGAGCGAGTCGAGTAATGGGTCGGCGGGCAAGGAGAAGGAAGATAAAGATAAGAAGAGTCCAATTGATTGGTTTAAGAATAAAATGAGGGAGGCGAAGGAGGAGAAGAGGGAGAGGGATGCGGAGAGGGAAAGAGAACGGGGACAGAAGTCTCCCAGTGAGCACGGGGCTTCTACGGTGGATTTTGCGAATGCGAGAAGCTCGGAAGCCAGGAGGGGGGAGAACGAGGGGATTCCGGAGGTTAGGGAGGTGCCGACGAGGGCACCGTTGGAGTGAGAGGAGAGAAGAATACGGTGGTGTGATGTTGGACTTTTTTGTTTTGTTTTTGTTGTGTGTTTCTTATACCCTGAAATTGTGTTGGAGCATTCGCTGGTAGGGCGTGGGTTTGGCGTGCTGAAAGAGCACGAGGTGTTGGTCTGCATGGTGGAAGAGGCGAGTGTGGGAAAAGACAGCAGGATACTTCTGATACTTCTTTTTGTTTACTATCTAGTGGGCGGGCATGGAGATGGGACAGGATTACTTGTAGGATTGTTGTGTCGGGATCATGATTCACTGAGGAAGAAGGTCGGGATGAAAAGGGGGAGTGGGGGGAATTGGATGGGGAAAGTAAAGTAAAGTAACTTGTAATGATGATATGAGAATGAGAGATTTCACCACTTCATGAGCCAGCTCGTGGGTGGTTTTGTGGCGTGAACGTGCTCGAGCTGGACTTAGGGGGAGGTGGGAGTATAAATATCGCAGGTGCTGGCCTTGTTTAGTGTGTGGATGTAGAAAGAAAAGTATATAACGATGCTAGCTTATAAGCTTTTTACCGTGGTTTAGTTCAGATGCTGGAAACAAAGCGCTGCATAGCGGTAATGTGTTTCAGGACCTGGTTCTTTGAACTGCTACATATGAGGGGCTCTCAGGGGCCTCAACTCGCTTCGAAATCGGAGGGAGGCTCACAGGACAGTTTCGAGGAAGCTTCGCAGATGGCTAGAATTGGTCCTGCTCTCGGTAAATCAACAGCCACTGCGAGGGAGGAAATGGCATGAAGAAGGATGTGTTTTATGCATAGGCTCCAGATCCTGGCAAACAAGCAATGGAGATTAAAGCGCTTGAGCTGCCTGCCCAGAATGATTCCATCATGAGCTCTCTGTAATCAATGCGACTCTCATGTCCTGAAGCAATCGCAAATCACAGAATGGATGCACTGGATGAGAGCCCTCGTATCTCAGCAAAACATGATATTCATTCGATCAAGGGAACAGGTGAGAATGGGAGTATAAAAGCTACAGACTCCCCTGACACATTCAGTATGCGCAGTAAACGAACGTGGAAATGCATGGACACTTATGCTCTCTCCACCTTGTGATCTCCAACAAGGCTTCGACGGAGAGTGTATGTAGGAGTTGGAATTGCTAAGATGAAATAGAGTCGGATAGGATAACCTCCTGAATTCGATTGCAACTTTAAGTAGCAGCAGGAGAGCCGCAGTGGGAAGATCAACACCAGCATAAATATTAAAAACTGCAGCAAAGGACTTGCACCAGCTAAAGTGTTTTCTAGAACTCTTGTTTCTCATTTGCTTAAGAAGAGGTGAGAGGCGCTCCTCTGTACTGTTGTAGGATTTATGTACTCCTAAAAGGTACTTGTTAGAATATAATAAATATATCCTAACTCCAATCTTCTATTTTAACAATATAGAAATACTTAGAATTTGCATAGCAGCCTATCCTTAGGTAAGATATTAAGATTCGCTATAACTAAAATCCCATCGTAGCTATTTAACAACTAAGGGTTACATTTCACATTTCACGTTTTACATTTTACTTACATTTTACTTGCATTTTACTTACATTTCACATGTATCACTATTACATCTCTATTATGTATATTGTAATAAAATAAATTTAGGAGTTTAAATAGCCCATTCATAATATAGCAACAGAGCTCTATTCACCCACCCTAGCCCTCCACCTCCATGGGAAGAAAAGCATTAAAACTTCCTAATCTTTCATGCTTTTTTACTTTCAAGGAGGAGGAGATTCTACATACCTATTTTGCCCTAGGCCATCTCCTCCACCTCCACGGGAAGAAAAGCATAAAACTTCCCAATCCTTCGTGCTTTTTTACTTTTAAGGAGGGGAGCACCTATCCATTGCACTCCAGGCCATCGCCACGGCCATCATCGAGCACAGGGCCCCAGAGTCTCTGTTAGCAGTACAATCCACACATATCCCGAAGTCCTGCTCCTGGCTCATAACTCATCACATCGCAACACAGCCACTCTCCAGTTCCTCCCGCCTCTTCCGTCTTGCGCAAGGCCTGCAGGGACCTTCAACCTTGAGCCGCTCACGAGAGAAATCCCGACAGTGAAGCGGCTCGCGCAGAAAGGGCAGATGGAGGTGGCGGTAGCGGAGATAACTGCAGTCGCAGCCGGAGAAGACCTGCTCCTCTAGTGTGCACATTGTATCTTGTCGGGTGGAGATCGGCTTTGATGATGCATTTGGGAGATTTGCGATGCAGAGTTGAGCAGGTGGGGAGAGGAGCCTTTTATAGGGAGAGGGAATAGGGGATATGGGACTTGAACGGGGACTTAGGCTGAGAATAGGTGGTTGATAAAGATGGTGTTCAAGAGGTCACCGCGGCTGTTCCATGAGATCGAGGGTATATCGCCCTGTTTTACCACACTATTGGTATAATTCCTTTCTTTGTTCCATCGTCGCTGTTGTTCGCAGCTGGTCGTGTTCCGTAAACTGGCCGTGGCTGTGTTCATTTGTTTCGATGCGATTTCTTTGTCTTTCCGATACCTTGCTCTTTGTCTTTCCTTAGTCAATTGTCACATTGTCCACACGCTGCATTTCCGACACCTGTTCATGGCTGTTCATGGAATGGTATGGAAGTTATGTCTTGCATTGCATGCGATGCTGAACAGAGGCTGAGCGGGAGACATCCCATCCCATCATCACATCTCGACACCAGAGACCTGTCTTTTTGAAAAATGCAGAAACAGTGCAAAGCTTTCTTCAGCACACAGCCTTGAATCAGCTCTGCCAGAGAAATGAGGATTTTCTTTTCAACAGCATTCATGCTCAGGGTCAAGCAGAGCGAGACAAAGAGATGGGACAAGCCTTTATTTTCATTCCCTCGGCATCTCACACTGCGCCACGTAGCGCAACAGCGAAGGAACTTGCTAGACGCCCATCACGGATGGTGTGTTTACACTCCAAGAGGACGTCATGAAGCACGATATACATGCATAGTCGTGTAGGGCTGGATGAATCCCAGTGATCTGGTGTGCGTAGGCTGGATGGTTGCCACGCAATCAACCAGGGCGTTTCGTGCTAATAATAACAGCTTTTTGGTGACGTCGTGGGAAATGGCGGGGTTGGATTGGATTGGATGCGTGATATTCATCGGTCCCCCACCTGAAGAACAGGTTCTGGTGTGGAGATGTTCGTGGCAATGCGGAGGAGCTGAATATGCATACCTACCTATGCATCTGTGTGCACAGCAATTGGTCGAGTGGGAGTCTTTTGGAGAAGGATTTGCGGCCTGTGGATCGTGCAGGCCGTCTCTTGCTCGGCGTCTCTTACTCCGAGAGACAGACGAGTTTACAATATTAATTGATCCATTGGTGAAGCTGTCTCAGTTGCGCGAGTCTGGCACTCGACACTCGCCATAAGCTGCAGAAGGATGTCTGTAGAGGCACGCAATCGAGGGATCAAGTCGCCGAAACGCATTGCACAGAACAAGTTGTGATGCGGTCTCGTCTCCTTCATCGTGCGTTTGTGGCGAAGAAACATGTCCAGCCAGGTCGATGGCCGGCTCTTCGCTGGTCTTCGGTGGTCCGTCGTCATCCCGCCAATGATAGAAGATGATCCAGGGGTTCCGCACTTCCGCAGCTATGTACATACACACACATGATAGCCGCAGAGTAGTTCGCTCTCCACATGGCATGAGATTGAGATTCACGGACTCTGAGAGGACACTCTAACATGCGAATGTATATACTCTATCTACTTCGTACGTGGTACTGCCATGCTGCCATTACGAAAGGTCTTTCATTCTTTGACCGGAAACCCGAGTTGAGACTTGGGAGGCACGGCTGCCGCGGCAGACCGGCATGCAGAAAGAAACCCTGCTGGATATGGATATGGATACGGATATGGATAGGTATGGATACGTTGCAGATCAGCGATTCTTGGTGCAGACCAAAGACACCGCAAGCGGCGATGAGCTCGTTGACGGCTCGTCAACTAAGCTTATATCAGGGATTTGGTGATGATAGAAATTATTCCATGTCTGTCATCTTCATCTCGTCTTCATCTCGTCTTCATCTTTCCAACTACCTATCCATCTTACGTGGCCTCCAACATCGCAGACCTATCCTGAATACTACGATCCTATTCTTTTACTTAGAATCTCGATAACTACGGTCTCGGATATATACTTCGTATACGGCATCGATCCCACTCTCGCTACCAGACCAAATCTCCACACGCTCGCGGCTCGGGGATTTTAACACGAGGGTGACGAGGAGGCACGGTGCGCAAGCCGAACGAGGAGGGGCTTATTCAGGCTCTACAGAGTATGGCTGTATTCTTATAAATATAACTGCACAAGTAATTGCAGGGAACGCGCTGTGGTAAGAGATTCCAACTTTTTTGAAAAGATCATTATCATTACCTCACTGCACTTGTCGAATCGAACCCCCATGTGCTTGTTTGCTTGCCCTCAACCATCCTTAAGAATCTCATAACTCATACTGCTCTTAATCATCGTCTCGTGTTCTTGTGGGAATTCAATTCGTCCCATCCCACGGCGGCGTCACAGACAAGTCTCCAACAAGGCTGTGAGATATCATTGATAGGTGCAGATAAGCCCGTTGAGCTGAACCCCAACCACCACATTTCCATTTTTTGGTCCTCTCTGCAGTGCTTCACCACGCTCGAGCTGAGCTCATCGTCTGTCTGCCTCTCTTAGGCGGTGGCGAGAATTAAAAACAACAACTCGTCCTATTTAGTTTCAACCTTCATTGCTTCGTTTGCGGGTTTGAACCTCAATCGGCCCTCCGCCCTCTACCACCACTTCGCCCGACACTCTCTACGACACACAAAGATGGCATATGCTAACGAGACAAAAGGCCCAGAGGCTGGGATCTATCTCTCTGGAAACGAATCTCATCACACGGAGGAGAAGGCCCAATCGCGATATAATCCGCTCGGAAGTCCCGGATCTGAGCGCCCCGAGGACAGGACGAGGTTGAAGACGCCGGAGGTCTTACATAGCAACAAGATGCTGTCATTTCGCCGTCTGCTCATAACATTGGCGATATTCAGCATCTTCGCCGTCACATACACTTCAGCAGCTGTCGTGCGATCTCGAAATTGCCATACACCCACCGAGGACGAGGTCCGGTTCCAGGAGCTCTTGGCCACCGTCTCCGATGCTTCGCTCCACGAGGTTCTGGAGCAATACATCGCCAGCAAGTACCAGACTGGTATATGGCCAGAGGCTAGGACTGCGATAAATGCCGTACATCAGGCCAATGCCGCTATAGCCACAAGCTTAGTTGAATTGGCCAAGCGACAGAACGTGTCAATAACTACTGGTACCGATACCCTCAGGGTTTCAACTGGGTCAACAACCATTGTTGATCCGACCACCACGTCAGACTCAACGATCGTGGACCCTAGGCCTACGACCATAAGTTCCCAGTCGACTGCATCTTCGGAGACCACCGCTCCTCCTTCAACGGCCGATCCGAAGCCGAGCGATCCTGTGGTCAGTTCTCCTTCTACTCTATCTCCAGATCCCACCACTCCTAGACCGACCGACGGCGCGTCTACCGCTACAGTCCCACCTTCAAGCGCGCCGACTAACCCTCCCCTCTCCTCCCAGACCACCGCTACTCCAGGAACCACGCCACAATCGCCATCTGCAAACTCCACGTCTGTGCCAGAAGGATCATCGACGTCGAGCAAGTCCGCGAGCATATCGTCGACTTCAAAGAACAGTCCGATTACTGACACTACGACTGGAAGTACCTCGAGTCCGACGGACGGCAATGCGGCGGAGAGCTTGAGCACGGAGGAGATCGTGTATACGACAGTTCATCCGGATGGGAGCCGAAGCACCATCACCAGCTTCACCGTGGTCGCAGCTGCGCAGAACCCAACTAAGGTTGCGAACTCTGCGGCAAGTGTGACCCCTAGTTTACAGGACGCTGCTGCCAGATTCGACGGGACGGGACTGGTGGGCTATGCGCTGATCGGATTCGTCGGGATGGTAGCTGTTTTATAAGCGCTCGGTATCCACAGGACTGGGCGATTGGTTTCGACAGAGTACGAAAGTAGTGTTTTACATAACAGGCATAATGCCGAATGGCAACGAACGAGATCTAGAAAAACCAGAAACGGCCGAGGAAGGAAGAAAAAAGGGCATCATGGTGGCATATATAACTGGCGTGGGAGCAAATTTTTCCTTGTCATGAGCACACGATTTAACGCCATTTATGAAACAGAAAGAGCAAGAGCAAGAGAAACAAAAGAAATACGAGATTTCAAGGACTGAATCCAACGACACTCCTTAAGCATAGCGAAGCGGAGCACGCATAGCGGTTGATTGCTGGGTGGCCTAGTGAATTTTCGAGTTGCAATTTTTGCTTGGTTTGGCGTGCGGGATAATATATGGATATGGCAGCATTGGACTGCAGATGGATGATCCTCTGGGCTCGGAGATGTGCTAAGGGCATGATCGAAGAGGGCTTGGGTGCGAGAGGAGCCCTGCATGTACTCCTAATATGAAATACATCGAACACCAATCTTGAAGTCCATCATATTTATGCAGGATCTGCTTTGCTTTTCCTTCGTGGTTATCCCGTAAACGCCCATTGCACCGATCGACGGATTCCATATAACTCCCCAAAATACCCATCCCGAAAAGTACATACATATCCGTGCAGCTGATCCCGAGTCCTGTTATCCAGGTCCGATTCTGGGCCTGGAGGAATACCACATTAGCAATCTCCTCTCTCCTCTGCACCCCCTCCCCACCCCCTCCCTCCCTCCCCACCACAAAAAGGACCACAAAAACATACATGTCATGATGCTCGCTCAGCCCGCTCAAATAGCGATTCAGCTCCTCCACCCTCTGCTTATGCGTCTTGACGCCACCCTCCCTCTTCAGCCTCTCCTCCAGGCGCTTCCGCCGCATCTCCTCGTGTCTCCGCTCCGTCGGCGTCTTATAGCTCTCCCCCTCCACCGCGTCGCTGTTCGCCGTCCCGTCCCCCGCCTTCTCGGCCGCCGAGATCTCGGCCTCGAGGGCCTGGAGCTCGCGCTCGGCTTCGGTGCGGGTGAGTGCCGAGGCGGGGGCTTCGGTGGAGGTGGAGGTTGCGGCGGCGGCGATGGCGGAGGCGGACGCGGACGCGGAGGCGGACGCCTTGGGTCTCTTCTTCTTCTTCACACCGCTGGGTTTGGCGCCTTTGAGCTTGAGGCCGCCGCCGATGGCGGAGGTGTAGTCGTCGTTGGCCATTCTGCTGATCGGTGGGGAGTGGGGTGTGGGGTGTGAAGGATGTGTTCGATGGTGGGGCGGGTAGGCGGGAAGAGAGTGGTTAGGGAGACATGAGCGGTTGTGGGTGGTGGGAGATAAGCTGGAGATGGCGATGATGAGGTCAGGGAGGAGATGGTCAGATGGTGAGGAATCGAGAGATGTGAGAGGGGAGCACGAGGCTGCGATTTGGAGGGGTGATGGTAGTATCGCGACTGAGGCGGGGCGGGGCGGGGCGGAATCTTGGCGGGAGGTCTCAATATTCCATCCGCGAGGCTACAAATCAAGACTTCTCACCGTCTCACATCTGCAAAACAATCATCTCTTTTCTCAAGTCATTTTCTTAAGACCTGAAGCAGAATATTTAAGCCTTGAGTTTTTCGTATATCCAATATATAAATTAGGAAAGTATTTCCAAAATGTCTTGATCAAAATCCATTATCAGCTGTACAGTTCGAGCGAGGATTCAGGAAATGACAAGAAATGCATTATTAGTCCTTAAAAGTTAAAGATCAGAATTGGAAGTTCTCTCCCTATGACATTAAGCTCCCTGGAGCTCTAATAGTATTGTACAAGAATCTCCGAGTACCTGGTAAACTCACATATACTGAAAATCACCGATCTCTCCTAGAGATCTTCTAACGTCCGTCCTAATCATCTGCACCTTGCGCTTGCCCATTTAGATCCTTAACCCCTTAACACATAACCATAGCACCACAGGTACAACAACATTGTCATTCCCCCCCGTAAGCACCGCCTCCGTGGCGCTCGCCATCCCGGCCGCAATGCCAGCCTTGCCCAAAACAGTCGTCCAGGTATTACTCGCACACCCACCATCCACCCATCCTCCAATCCTCAACCACGCCTTCGCCGCCATCAACGCCGTTGCCACCGCAACCGCAAAGGCCGCGCTCCCCTCTAAACTCTTCCCGCCAGGCCAAAGCCACTTATGCCGTCCATACCGCCTCCCTATCAAGCTCGCCGCCGCATCGCCCATACCCACGCAGATGACGCCAGAGACCATACTAACGTCTCTCGTCGGTGCTTCCCAGCCGCCTTTCTCGCGCTCCAGGGCACCGAGGCTGAGCCAGAGCGGTATAGCGCAGCCAATCAACAGGAAGATGTGGCTGATGACCACCGGACCGCGGAGGTCTCGTCCGTCGACATAGGGCGTGAGAAAGTACGCTATTGGCTTGCTGAGAGGACGCAATTGACTGGCGCGGAAGAGGTCGAGGAGCAGGAAGATGGCGAGGACGAGCGCGAGAGCCAGAGCCGCGAAGCAGGGATCGATATAGGTGGCCGGGAGCAACATGGCGACCATCATGAAATGAAATACCTTTCTCCGCGTATCCACTTCGACGGTGGCAGAGAGATTGGTGACGATTGTGAGCCCGGCGATGATGATGAGCAGCCAGTACCCACTAATCAACAGCCGCGTATTCGCGGTTCCGAAATTCTGGCGCAGCAGCGCGATCCACGGTCCTTGGAAGAGCGTGACCGGCACAGCGCGAATGCGCTTTGGAAGCGGGATCCAGCGCTGGAGGTTCAGAGTCAGGACTTGCATCCTGAACCAGTGGATGTTACCGAACATGTATGCCAGCGCCCAGCCGACGGGCTCGGCGCCGTGAAGAGCATAGCGGCCGACGTACTCGCGGATGCCGACCAGGATGATCAGAAGCACGCTGATATAGGCGTAGCTAGCGTAGAGATATTTGCGGACTGTGGCTTGGGTTTCAGTGAGGTTGTAGAAGCCTTGGAGGCTGGAGGATGCGGAGCGCTTTTTGCGGCCTGAGGGTGTGTGCGTGCGTGAGCGGCGAGTAATGGGAAATGTGTGTCTGCGCAACTCCTTCTGAGAGGGAGATTCAATATCAGTGGAAGGTAGATTTTCTGTTGGTCCCTCTGACACGGGCTCCTTATCCACTGGAGCTCCATTGGGCTTTTTGAGGTCGGTCCTCAAGCTTATTGGCTTAACTCTCTTCACCACCGATGCAACATCGTCCTCACTGTCCAAAGTAGGAGGCCGATCAAAATGCAGAATTTCGCTCAACTTTCCCAACGGCTCTTTCATCGCCGACTTTGGCTGAGATTTGAGGGCATGTTTCTGGAGATTTCCACTCCTTTTGAACCGCCATCTCGGCACCCTTTCTAGTGCAACGATCCATCTAAGGACGAATCCACATGAGATCAATATCGCCAATCCTCCACCCCAAAGCAGGGATTTCAAAATCACCATCTGTGGTGATGTCGACAGTAATAGTATATTGATGAGGGCAATAGATAGCAGTTGAACCTCCGCTTCCAACAAACTGGTTGTGGTAAGATATTCTAAAATCGCACAGACGACTCGATGTAAGGGGTATAGCAGAACAAGAACCTCCCGGTCGATGTTATTCCCCGGAAGTAAACTTTTATCTGCAGGCATATCTGTCCGGCATTGCCACGCAAAAAGAGGTATACACGATAAGAACCAGTGCAAAATTGATGAATCACCACCATTGACGAATGAAGGTAGTAGCCCAGTGAGGAGGGATGATATGCCGAGAATTATATTAGGGAGGACGATGTCTGGGTTTGAAAATGAGAGTAATGTCGTGACATAGTTTGTGAGTAGAGGCGGGTAAAGGAGGACAGCTGGGTCGAAAGCAGCAGGCACTACTATTGATGGCCACTTCTCGAATGAGTTGCGAGAGGCAAGATGATAGATCAGTCGAACTGGATAGAGAACCAGCAGAGAGCCAGCAAGGACAGCCTGACATGTAAACTCTGTAAAGAACTTAGCTATTGCCGCGATGAAAGTATGTGATAACGAACCTCTCTGCCAAACTGAACCTGTTATCCGGCCATCACCAGAGTACACAATGTGTCCTAATCCAAGCAAGAGGAGAACTTCCATCACTCGCCGCAAGACTTCTGTTCTTCTCTTCGCCCGGAACTTCTCCAACGCCTTGTGTGCATCTTCCTCATCCGCCTTTGTCCTCGATGCGCCTGGCAGACATCCACGTCGAGCTCCTCCCTTGCTCAAATCGGTCGCCGATAGAACAGGGCTTGGAGTCGCCGAGGAAAGACTCTCAAGCCCTCTCAATCCTTTCCGCGACCGCGATCGTGGAGCAGGCAATCCGCGGAGGAAATGCTCGTCATCAGCTTCCGTCCCGCTGTCGCTATCTGTACTCCGTCTGTATCGGTCGGTGGAGTCATCGCCGCTACTTGGTGAAGGAATGGGAGACTGTTCCCTTGAAGACGCTGTGCCTGGCTTGTACAAGGTATAGAGGAGTTCGAAGTTCTGACGATGGTAAGGATGTGGTGAGCGCGACAGCGCCCTCAAGGTGTTCTCATGGCGTGCTCGCGGATTGGAGTCGGAGGCTGTTGAGGCTGTTTCTGGCTTCAATTGCTCAGACATTCTCGTCGGGACCAGATACCACTGCTCATGCGCAATTGCAGCAACTGTTCATTCCCGAAGCTATATAAGTTGCCAGCGCCACAGCAAAGCGATCTATTAGAAAGTCATTCCATATTCCAGCGGGCGCACTCGTACGTGTTGATGTACTCGAGTCTGTCCAGCGTGAGGGGAAGCTTGCCGATGGCAGGATGGCAGGCAGGATAGGTGTAATAATGCAGTTCGAGTTCGATGATCGATTCACATCCAAATAAATGTTGGGACCGATGATCTGCGATCTAAAAACGAGGTACACCGTGTAGTTTGTTTTGTAGGTGTAAGGCACAAAGCTACTGTTGACGCGGACCTGGCCGGTGTTACCGATGCATTCATCGACAGACCGACACCGAAGAATGCGAAGAATGCGAAGACGCGGACCTGGCCGGTGTTACCGATGCATTCATCGACAGACCGACACCGAAGAATGCGAAGAATGCGAAGAATGCGGGGAGATGCTTTATCATTTATGCATGTTTTCGAGACTAATATTTAATGTTTGACAGCTGCAGAGATCTGCAGAGATCTGCAGTTGATACTGTACATATTGCTTGAATATGTACATGGCATTTCTAAATCCGAGGCCGTTATAACTCCCTTCCTCTTCCCTCTTCATGGTATGTTCGGGTTTGTCGACAGCGTTGCTGTTCTGTCTAAAGCATTGCCGTTTCTTCATCCCCAAATCATCATCTCGCACGCAAATATGACCGATCGACCAGTCGATGATACCTGATTGACGGTTGATTTAATCGTGCTGAACCATGAAGAGGAGAAGAGGAGAAGAAGAGGAAAAGAAGAGAGGATGAGAATGGGAGAAGACGCCGCCTTTTAATATGGCTGATGGCACCCTCCCCTGCCCCTTTGCCTATCTTCACGTGCTGATTGCTTTATCTTTATCCTTCACCGCGCTAGCATTTTTTTCGCTTAGTGGTCCTTATAAGAATTCTCCAGTGTCCTCTCGTCCTTTCCTTCTCTCTATCATCATCACATCATCACATCACCACCATCACCATCACATCTAACCATGGATTTGAGCATGCCTCGATGTCTCTAAAGGAGCAGATCGAATATCTAGCTCCCGAGCATCGCTACCGTGCTGGTAAGTATCGAGCGGCTGAACAACGTCTTCATAGCCAGCTCGATGTCTCGATCAGAGACAGCACATCTGGACTGGAAGGCGAGCTCTCGTTTCATTCTTGTTATATATATACGACATCAAACCACATATTGCCTACCTCTTATCCTTTTCATGGACATGAGCGTCACTTATTTTAAATATCGTTCGTGGAAGAAAGACCCAACGGCCTAGACAGCCAGTCCCATCCACCCTGTTGGCGTAGATTGGTGCGCCAGGAGGACTAATCTGGACAAACAAATTCGATCTTAGTATTTCCATAGCACAATTCAAATCTGGTTGAAACGTATTTATATTTGTTGCTCTGGATCATCAGTCATGAAGGCACGGGTATTTTATATCATGTGGCCCTCAATATAATTTTATGAAGGGCTTCTTACTCAGTGAAAACGGCAGCCGCAAGGAAATCGTGCAGCATGTCCACCCACATGTCCACCCACTTCAGCACATTGCACTGCACATTGTTGCATCCAACAAGACTCTGAGCGAAGACCTTATCCTCCAAACTCACAAAATCCTCTGTGTGATGGCATCGATGCTGAAGACGGAGAGGCGTCCGCCGCCTATGGTGGCATCTACCGCGAAGTCCACCTCCGCGCGGGCTTCAATAAATTCATCTCCTGCCATGTGATAAATCCAGGGCATTGAGGCATGAGTTGAAAGGCAAGGCTTGACAAATTGCAGAAAGTGAGAGGAATTTAAACATGTAATTAAGGAACGACGATTCTCTAGATTGTACAAAAAACATGAATCGCTGTGACCAAGGGTAAACGCATGGCAGCAGGACAGCCGAACGACGTGGCGGAAGAGCTCGAACTTCCAGCATTTCACTCATATCTCCATCAAATGCCTTCCCAAACGGATGAATCCCGAATATACGGCCAGTCGAAGTAGTCAGTGACAACTCCAAATCTCCCAACGCCTCGAAATAAATAAAAAAACAAGCTGTTCGTAAACTGCTTCTCCCCAAACCAAATCCACCCAGAGAGTCTCCGCAGCCTGAAGAATCTTGGGTCCGGAAACGTCCCGGGCGGTCCTGCTCATCGGGCTTGAGAGCTGTGCGGGTCAGCATTCTCGTGGAGAATGCACTTCCATGCCGGCTGGCTGCCAAATTCAGAAGAATCATTCTGAAAAATGTGGAAATTCAAGACCGAGCTCGGATCATCAACGATAGCGGCTGCTATGGCTCTCTCTCCTCTCCTGGATCTGCTTCTCAGTGGTAACATACAGACGGTCCAAATAATCCATTGCGGATGCATCCTTGAGGATCCTGGGAGCAATGGACATCAGTACATATATGGGACATAAATAGGACATACATACCTAGCCACCTGTATCCCGGCAGAGATTAGTTGCAAGATGTTCCTGTCATCCTTTAATGGTCTGGACTGGTTCCGTGCTGCATGTCTCATCTCAAGGGAGTTCTCCAGAATGGTAACAAGCTGCTTGATCTGGCCATTGTACAAAACACGGGCGGGGATCCGGCGCTTGGTAGCCAGCCGCTTCAACAGATATACCCATTCCGTCCATTCACGATCTTCCGGCCGCTCAACTGGTCGCGTCTTGGAATCTATGGGAATGGGAAACTCGTATTTGGCAACGAAATCAAAAGCACAACGCGAAAGGCGGTCATTGACCCTGGTCAGGATGATATCTTGTTCCTGGACTACCAGGTTGGTAGGAAGATGAGGCAAATCCCTCTCTTGCTCGGCAAGATATCCTGAAGGTGGACGAGGCAGAAGCTGATGAGGTCCATCGAACTCATCCCGGTTGGTAGGACGCCTTTGCTGATGAACCCGGTCGATGTTTCCTGGCCCAGTCATAGGCCGACTTAACAGGTCTACTGCAGTATCAGACGCAGTCGGTGACCCGTGGTAGTCACTGATGTACTCTGGTGTTATCCTTCCAGAGGGTTCCCGTGGTGGAGACGTACGGTTGCTGTAGGACCCGTAGCTGGGAATGGCTCCATTTCCATAAGGAGGAGATTTAGGCTCCTGTTGATAACCGCTGGATGAATAGATAGGTTCTATCCGATTCATAGGATCACTCGGTGCCATGACGGACGAGTTGGGATTAATATAAGGCGAGGTCACCGAGCTTGAAACGTATGTAATACTTCAGGAAGAGAGTTTGTTCAGTGATATTCCTTGTGTTGGGATCAAAAATAAATACCTCGAGGGGGGGTAATAAGTGGCTGCGGGAGGCGCTCGGCCATCTCCATAAGCATCGCTTAACCCTCGTCAGTAACTCCCATCTCAACGCCGGCTTCGAGTTTTCGTACCTTCTAGAAGCATCATTAGGTCCATTCGACATGGGACGACTGTAATCCATATAGTCCGGCTGGACATTTCTCACCGGAGAAAACATCATGGCGAATAAGAGACTCCAACAAGAACTCCGACAGATAAAAAACGGCAATAAAGGTTCATCCAAACAATCTGGCTATGGCTGATAGACTAGTGAAGTGAGAAATCTGGGTCTGGACTCGTAATAAGGAAACTTGATACCAGTAACTTGGTTTCCAAATGTAGCGGTGAGTGACAGTTGTCGACCGGAACTGGAGAAGTAGTCTCGACTGCAAGTAACCGCTCAACCACGTGCCTGACAATCTGGAGAAGTCTTAAGACGGAGGGGAGAAGAAGAACCATAAATACACTTCCTCGCGATAATAGTGATCAGCGGTCAGCATCCCACAATGCCCGGCTATGCATGGTAATTGCGAGAGCAATTAGGCCATGAGCGGGCTAACAATGCTGCTTCACAATAGCCCTGTCAACGGCCACGACTTCCGCTTGAGGCTTCGCAGACAGCGATCCTTCACTGGCTTCACTGAAGCAGGGCGCGCGATCGTTGGGAAAGAGACCATCTCTTTGTGGAATCAGCCGGAAGCTGCAGATCAAGTGGCAAGGGCAGCAAACACAGCAGAGACGCCGGTTTGGCATTTGGCAACGAGCAGTAGCTACATTTATCCGATACCGTACCTCTCATACGGCGAAATCAGCCATTTCCCATAGCAAAGTGGACCTGACACCCAAGCCGATTCCGCGCAGCAGACTAGGGCCCTTAGGCTGGCATTGGGCATATGTACTGTGTACGTGGTTGTGCAGAAAGAACACAAGGATGAGGACGAGAAAGGGACACCATGTAAACGTGGAAACTTGACAGCAATTGTGGTAATATGCAAGGACAGACCTACATTGATATCGTCTGATGAAATCCTTCCAACCACTTGTTAGGCGCTGTGGCGGCAACCTGGGCGCTGTGCGAACGTTGGGCATGAATTGTCTTGGGCTCGCAGCTCGCAGCTCGGAGCTCATGTCTTGCTGCCCGCCTGGTGGGCAATGGGCATGTTGTACTGGAGGGAGGACCGATGCTGGACACATAATCGGAGGAATGAAGAGATATTGACGCCTAGTTGGATTGGAGGTCCATATAGCTCGGTTGAATAGAATATGATTGAAGCGGATTGAAGGAGATGATTCGAATTCCGGAATCGAGTTGCCTCAAGTATCGATGGAGTGCATTGCTGAATAAGCATTGCACGTGACTTCCCCCCTTTTTTGGGAACTTAGTTCTTGCTTTTGTTAATTTTTGATTCTCAGTTAACAACTGATCTTCATTTGTGCCTTCTTTTCTATGAAGGTCGAAAAAAAACACGAAGATCATCCACTTCAATGATGAGATAGACGGCCAGTTACTTTATTGTTTTCGTTGATGAATGCTAATATCCGACCCAGCACGACAAGTCAAGAGAGTTGTATGGACTACAGGGTCTGAAGCTCTGAATATGATAATTCGGATCCAAAGTATGAGAGATCACTCTGAAAATCAAGGGACAAGAGGACTTCTAAAACCCCGGAGGGCTCCATACCTAGAGTGCTGGAGATGTCAACAGAGTGGCCGACCTCAACAATATCCCCTTTAGCATCTACGCCAGCATGCGGATAAGCGCATGCAATGCAGCATCTACCGAAGTCGAATGAAACGAGATAGAAGCGTGTAGTCTCGACGCTTTGCTTGATGTATCATATTTGGTGAGGATCTACCTTTGGAGACGTTCCGAGCGAGAGGCATCATAGAACTCTATTGCCGCCTCCAATCACGATTTGTTTGCCCTTCTTCGAGATACCCAAGACATTCTTAACCGCCAGTAATATCAAGAGATCTCTCACAAAAACCGGCTTACTGCTTTACAAAGCTTTTTACAAAGACATCAAAAAAGGTGCCGCTCGTATTTGATTGATATACATAGCAATCACGTGTCAACCATTGTTATCAGATCCCGTTGTGATCACATGCAGTGGCTGACTCGACCGAACAGATCAGAATCAGAACCTCCTACGGAGTAATCTTACAACTCCATTATCACGGGCCGCTTCAAGCCGCCCACAATCATCGGCGAATTCTCCGTCCAATTGGCCTCAAGAGACCCCAGCCTCGGCGTTTTCTCGTCAAAAAGAGGTTACCACGACGTCCATTTTGACGTCCTTTATGCTCATGCCCCAGTTGGAGAACCGCCAAACCTCGGCTCGCTTCTCCACACTTCCCCCACGACTCCATCTCCGCAACCGAGCGTGTCCCTACCCCAGATTCTTGACCTCCTTATATAGACATTATATAGGTATGTACATACAATAAATAGCATCTGAATCCTATTAGACTTCATGGCCCTCCCCTGCCTTGCATCTTGATCAACTTTCTTGAAAAGCGAATTGTTCTATACCCCACAGCAACCATGGCCCCCATCACCACCCCCCTCACCACCCCCCTCACCACCCTCCTGGGCATCCAGCACCCCATCCTCCTCGCCGGCATGGCGCGCACCTCGGGCGGCCCCCTCGCCGCCGCCGTCTCCAACGCCGGCGGCATCGGCTGCATCGGCGGGCTCGGCTACACGCCCAAGCAGCTGCGCGAGATCATCCACGAGCTGAAGGCCAACCTGACCTCGCCCGACCTGCCCTTCGGCGTCGACCTCGCCCTCCCTAAGGTCGGCGACGGCGCCCGCAAGACAAACCACGACTACACGCACGGCCAGCTCGACGAGCTCATCACCGTCACCATCGAGGAGGGCGCGCGCCTCTTCGTCTCCGCCGTCGGCATCCCCCCCGCCAACGTCATCAAGCGCCTGCACGACGCCGGCATCGTGGTCATGAACATGGTCGGCGCGCCCAAGCACGCCAAGTACGCGCTGGACGCCGGCGTCGACATTGTGTGCGCGCAGGGCGGCGAGGGCGGCGGCCACACCGGCAACATCCCAAATTCGGTGCTGATCCCAGCGGTCGTCGATGTGGCGAGACAGTACAAGCCCAAGCTTCTTAAGGGCCAGAGCGCGCTGGTCGTGGCCGCCGGAGGAATCTATAATGGACGTAGCTTGGCGAGCAGTTTGATGCAGGGTGCGGCCGGTGTGTGGGTCGGAACACGGTTCGTCGCCTCGACTGAGGCCGGGTGCAGTCAGCTCCACAAGGAGGCTGTTGTGTCTGCCGGCTACGACGATACCCTGCGAACGTTGGTTGTCAGTGGACGGCCGCTGCGCGTCAAGTTGAACGATTACATCGCGAAGTGGGAGGCGCAGCCGGAGAAGATCAAGGAGTTGACCGAGAAGGGCGTCGTGCCAATCCAGAAGGACTTCGACGATGGCGTCGATGTCGACATCCCGTTCCTGATGGGCCAGGTCGCGGGTGTCATCACGAGCATCAAGCCTGCGGGCGAGATCGTGAGGGAGATGGTTGCAGAGGCCGCTGATATGCTGAAGTTGGGCCAGACATATCTGACCGGTGGCGCGCAGAGCAAGTTATGAGTGGGCATTTTGTATTGTAGATAATATGGAAATTTAATGCGGGATACCGCAGCTACACATGTTTTGGAATGTGTGCTTGGCTGAGCTGGCATCTATGTAGATACGACTATAATTTGCAATGCAATTACCAGGCATGACGAGCGCTTCGCATGCATATAAAAACTCCTGCCACTTTCCCATGCACGTCCGTATGCGCCTTGCTGATTGCAGCCACAAAACTCCAAATTCCCAAAACAAATGTTGATTGATTGATTAAAAGTATGGCAGTCGTGCTGGCACAAAATTGGAATCCGGCGGCACAGCCGATTCCCCTGTAGTCCCGCCATTTGATCCAGATGGCCTTGCATCTTCATTTATAGATTCGCTAATTTCCTGATCTGTGTTGGTCGTGACAGGGAGCTGGTAATTTCTGCTTTGAGGTGTTGTTGACGTGTTTCCAATGGCATCTTGAGCTGCAGGAACGTCCGGGCCGCTGTTAGCCGTGCTAACCTCGCCTGTGCTCAAGCCACGCTGCGCAGCCAATCTGACTGCCGCCTCACGCTTTGCTTTCAACTCGGCTTCCTCCTCTCTTTGGACTCGTTCCTCTTCTTGTTCCAACTCAGACAAAGATGGTGCCTCCCTGTTGTCCGAGATCGAGGCCGATGAAAGCGTAGTATGTAACACGTTCGCTGAGCCCTCATATTTTGAAGCCAAACCAGCCAATGATTGATTAGAAGACTGCGATGTTCTCGATGTTGCTCTTGATATTGCCCTTGACCTCTCTTGGGCTTTTCCCTTGCTGCTCCTCGTCTTTCCACTGCTGCGATCGTCCAAGCCTGACAGTGTATTGCGCCGCTCTAACGTAACCGCAAACTCGTCGCTCAACGGTACAGCATCATCTTCTCCATCGCTTGGAAATAGATCGCCCCGTGACCTGAATGAATCCGATGTGTCTCCGGATCCTGTAGTTGAACTCCTCGGCCTTGTCTTCTGAACAGACAAATCACCTTCATCACCATCCTCGCTGCGATCGTCATCGATGAGCGGCTCGACCTCAGCATCATCTCCTGATTCTGTTCTACGCGCCGCAGGATGATCTTGTAAATCCGCAGCGCTTGGCTTGTACCGCAAGGTGCCACCGATCTTGAATGGCAGTCGTTGCAAGAATCCAAGGGCGCTTGTACTAGGTATAATCGTCGGATCTGGCAGTCCGTCCATTGTACTCTTCCGTTTTGCGCGCCTGGTTCCATAACTCATCTTTCTCTTCCTTGCCGATGGCTGTTCATCTGCGACATGGCTATGAGATCCGCTCCCAGCGAGTAGCCTGTCCAGCTCATCATTCCCCCATCCCAGCAGTCCACCATTACTCCCAGATTGTTCATCATCCCAATCATCGTAGAAATCGAAGCTGTATTCTGCCCTGCCCCGCATTCTCTCGCGCTCTCGAACTCGTCTGGCTCTCTCTTCGCGGTCGGGGAAGCATTGCGTTGTACATTGATTGAGGCTGTCTCCTATTGACACGAAACAGGGATTGATATAATTGTGCAGGAACGTCCATATACCGGTCGCAGCAGTCTCAGTCACCGTCTCGGCATTGTGCGAGATGTTGTTCCATGTCTGCCTGATTCGGGGATCTTCGAGGAGGGGTGCCATTGTAGGTGCCGAGAGGCCAGAGTCTCATCCCTTGAGCGAAGCGCATAAAGGAGCGATTACGATTGTGGTGCTTGACAATAGCCGTGACGTCTTTGTAGCTGTCAATTGCCTTGCTATCCGCATCGTGGGTTGTTATGACAAGTGAGTGGCAAGCGCCTTGTACTCAGATTATGTGTCTTTTGATGTTGTGTTTCTGGTCAGCACCTCCCAGTTCGCGACTCCCACACTTCTCCACGTGATGTCAACCAACAGCGGCTGAACCCACCTCGGCCGAGGCTAAGGAATGTATGCGCCTTGCCAAGACCATGTCATGACTACAGTGCATATGTACACATACATGCCCATCTTCAGTTTCGTGAATAGAATGAAGCAAATTGTCCGACGGATGGGATTATTGAATATAAATTTGATCAAAAGCAGAATTCTTAAAATTGGCCCGAATTCCACAGAAAATAGTCGGAAAGTCTGCAACTTGCTATACAGTCAGTGCCATCATCACATTAACGAGTAATGGTGAGTGATCGACAACGGGGAAGGTCGGAAAACGATGCTCACAACTGGCGTGGCAAGCAACAGCGCCGCATGCTGGAAAGACTCTATCAACCCATTTGACTTCGTCTTAAGACTAGGGCATCCGCCTGAACAAACTGTGGATATACATATAATATGAGACGTCGTTTATACGCATGGATACTGATAGACACGAGATCAAGGACCTGGAATTGATTGTCAACATGTATATTTGTCTGCACAAACCCTTGGTGTCGACAATGGAACCTATGTAACAATACTCAATAATACATGCATCAATGATTGATACCATTGGGAGCAATACCATTGGTGATCACTTGAGTTGGTGGGGGTGGAACAGGGCCAAATGGCTGCGGAGCCTCGTGATGAGGGAGCTCTTCCTCCGTATCCTCATCATACTCGCCCTCTTCACTTCCTTCCTCGTCCTCATCCTCATACTCGTACTCGCTTTCCGTGCCCTCCGGATCGCCTTCGCCCTCCGCATACTCCGCTTCCACGGTTCCATCCGCGCCCCCTATTCCTTGAGTTAAACCTCTCCCTTGTCTCTGCATCTGGTTGATGATGTCTGTTAACTTCTCGTTCTTCTTACGGAGAGCCTGGAGTTCCCGGTTTGTCTTCGTGCGCTCTTCAGCCATCTCGATGATATTACGATTAGTCAGGTCATGCTTGCGAGTAAGCGTCGTGTTTTCCTTCTCCAGCCGCTTGGTTTTCTTCGACATTTCCTCCATCTCCTTGCGGAAAGTGTAGAAAAGGTCGTTGCTATTGTTCAAAGTATCCTCGACCCGCAGCATAGTCAGTACAAACTATAAGTTTCAATCCAGTACTCTGCGTGAGAGTGATGCATACCTGCTTAAATTTGTCAACGTAGATGTTCAGTTGACTCCTGAGTTCGGATTCCGTTTTTGAGAATGTGAGAACTTGGGAATTTAAAGCCCTAGATCTCGCCATTTCCTGTTCGGCAGCTTTGCGTTCGCGTTCGTATCGAGCCATATTGTATTGAACCTCCAGCTCCTTCGTCCGCATGAGAGAATGGAAATGAAGCTCCCGAAGTTCGTATTGGTCGATAAGAGACTTGAATCGCTGTCGAAATCTACGGGTATATATTAGCATACATGCCGCAGGGTTGACGTGTTGTAACGTACAGCTCATCCACTTCAATATTCACAACCTGAGCCTGAGGGTGGTCCTTGTCTTCCTGATAGTCCTGCAATTGCCAAAGCATGTCTTCGTACTTGTTGTCCCAATCCTCATGATTCCGCTTTTCTGCATCCTGAAGAGTCTTGTTCTCGCCCTGTGCCCAATGTCAGCCTCAACCCCCCTCTCACAAGTATTTGCAACAAATATTCCGACATATCGAGACGGATATGGATTTTGGGTCAGGATTACACACTTTTAGACGGTTGTTCTCCCTCTGAAGTTCCCTGCAAAGTTTTTCGAGTTTCTCTCGTAGAGTGACATTCTTGCTGAGTTCGGTCCTGCTATGATCCTTCTCCTTCTGAAGTTGGTCTCCCCGCTTCTTGTTTTTCAAGTTGTCCCTCTCTAGACGCTTCATCTCGGCAAACAAGTCGGCGCATCGTTTTTGCAAGGCTTCGATTTTCTGGATGTCGTCGAGTCTCGAGGTTTGATTGTTTAACTCGCGACTTGCCTTCTTTACTTCCCGCTCTGCATAAAAGACGCATAGGTTAGCGCCTGATTCCAAAATTTGGTGAAGTAATAGAGCTCTAAATGCTGTCATGCTGCGCACGGGCTGCGCAAGGCTCCAGAGAATATGTTTCTGTAGACGTTCGCATAGTTCCCTGGGCTAGTGGTGGGCTTGAGAAAAAACACCAAGTATCACAGGCCGTGTAACTATCGAATAACAAAACAAGTGTTACACACCAATCTCTGCTTCCTGGTCCTTCTCCCCCGCGGCATCGAGCTCCAGCTGAGATATCTTAGCGGCGATAAGTTTTGAGGCTTCATTTGGATCGGTGGCTTTCTTCGCCTTCGCCTTCTTGGACACATTTGACAGTCCTGTCTGGCTGGAAGAAGTCGCATTGTCGTGGCCATGACTATGATGTCCGCTGCCTGGCGACGCATCGCCGTGGGAATGGCCTCCTGCGCTCAAGGACGAACTTCGAGGAGGAGGGACGGACGTTGGGAGAGGATTTGCGGTCGACATCCCGATTCGAGGGACTCGATGCACCACGATAGCATGAGATATTTCTCCCGCAATAGATGGTGCCCTGTAAAGGCCAGAAGATATGTCGTCTCTAGTAGTGATATAGGTCGCGCAGCCCGCAGTGTTGTACTGAAAGATAGGTATTGTCGTTATGCCTCAACGCTGTGGAAATTGGTAAACAGGTACGAGGTACTTCACTCAGTCTCTTTCTCTCTCTCGGTTAGATCGGTGCTTCAGCCTTCAAGTGTGCAATGTCAGTCAAGTCTCGTGACCATGCCTGGTACGCTCTGGAAATATTAAATATTGTACTGCACTTTACTCAAACTTATAGATTTTATATTAAAGAGACCCTTCTATCTGCGCCTTTTATTTGGAGCAATTGACTTTATGTCCTTGCATATGTCGCGTGGAATCTGTTCAAGACCTCGACATCAACGTCTTGCTAGCGGCCTTTGGAGCGGCCATTCAGAAGCGAGCATGCAGGATACAGGGTGTCCTTGAACTCAGAGCGAAAATGCAGCCTTGTCGTGGCCTTCCCTATTTCCATGACATAGCAACATTTTCTTTCGAAGAGAGCCATCAACATGCTTCGAAACGCATCTGGAGCTATCCGGAAGGGTGTCACTGAGCTGGCTCAGTTCCCCAAACCTGGAGAAAAGCTCCACGGCTTCACTTTGTTGCGCGCAAAGCATATTCCCGAGCTCGAGTTGACGGCATTGCATCTGCAGCATGACAAGACCGGCGCAGACTACCTACACGTCGCACGCGATGACAAGAACAATGTCTTCTCCATCGGATTCAAGACAAATCCGCCCGATGATACCGGCATACCCCATATTTTGGAGCACACGACGCTTTGTGGGAGCGAGAAATACCCAATACGAGACCCGTTCTTCAAGATGTTGCCGCGAACTCTATCGAATTTCATGAATGCCTTCACTGCTTCAGACCATACCTTTTATCCTTTTGCAACTACAAACGAGCAGGACTTCAAGAACCTGATGTCAGTGTACCTCGATGCGACACTTCATCCATTACTGAAGAGGAGCGACTTCACCCAGGAGGGATGGCGGATTGGCCCGGAGAACCCGCTGGCTGTGGCTGCGGGAGCAGCCAGCGAAACAGAAGCAAGCAAGCTTGTATTTAAGGGCGTTGTATACAACGAGATGAAGGGGCAAATGTCAGACGCAGGATATCTATACTATATTCGATTTCAAGACCACATATTTCCCGCCATACACAACTCTGGCGGAGACCCACAGAAGATCACAGATTTGACATACGAACAACTCAAGGATTTCCATGCTCAGCATTACCATCCAAGCAACGCCAAGGTGTTTACATACGGAGACATGCCATTGGCAGATCATCTCCAAGAAGTTAATGCGCAGCTGAGTGCTTTCGAACGCATCAAGGAAGACGCAGAAATTCGCAGACCTATTGACCTCTCAGACGGGCCAAAGCATGTAGTTGTCTCTGGTCCAATAGACCCATTGGTGGACAAGGATATGCAATACAAGACGTCTACATCTTGGTTGATGGGTGAATCCACGAATATCGTTGAAGCATTCTCTCTGGGAATCATGTCCGCTTTACTGATGGATGGCTATGGCTCGCCCCTTTACAAGAATCTCATTGAGACTGGCCTTGGAACGGAATGGAGTCCAAATGCTGGCTATGATAATTCTGGACGTGTTGGAATCTTCTCGGTTGGTTTAACTGGCGTCAAGCAAGCGGACGTACCGAAAGTCAAGGAGGCGATTCACAAGACACTCCAAGAAATACGAGAGAAAGGGTTTGAACAGAGCAAAATTGATGGATATCTCCATCAACTCGAAATTTCTCTCAAGCACAAGACCGCAAGCTTTGGAATGAGTCTTATGCAACGGATCAAACCAAAATGGTTTGAGGGTGTGGATCCTTTCGAGTCACTTGCTTGGAACGATACTGTCAATGCCTTTCAAGCAGAAATAGCAAAGGGAGGTTATCTGGAAGGTTTATTAGAAAAGTATCTGCTCAACGATAGGACGTTGACATTTACAATGGAGCCCTCGGCTTTTTACGGCGAGGATCTTGTGGCAGAAGAAACTGTGCGTCTAGAACGCAAAATCGCCGAGATCACAAAGCAAGTCGGCAGTGAAGCAGAAGCTCACGTACAACTGGAGAAGCAGGAACTGGAACTATTGAAAGAGCAAGGGAAATCAAACACCCAAGACTTAAGTTGTTTGCCCAGTGTTCATGTCAAAGATATCCCTCGCGAGAAAGAATTCGTACCGTTCACCGAGAGAAGTGTCGATGGCGTCAAACTACAATTGAGAGAAGCACCAACCAACGGACTTACATATTTCAAGGCGATCAACACCTTTGAGAATATCCCCGAGGATTTGAGACAACTGATACCCCTTTTCAGCGACTCGATCATGCGATTAGGCACGAAAAATATGACAATGGAGCAAATAGAGGATCTTATTAAGTTGAAGACGGGAGGTGTAGCAGCGGGATACCATGTGTCTTCCTCTCCTCTGGATTTCAATTCGGCCTCTGAGGGAATGATATTTTCTGGAACTGCGTTGGACCGCCATGTCCCCGATATGTACAGAATCCTTCGCATGTTGATTCTCGAGACGAATTTCGACAGCCCAGAAGCCGAGCTTCGTATCAGACAATTGCTGCAAGGATCTGCGGATGGTGTTGTGAACAATATTGCATCGTCGGGACACTCATATGCAAGAGGAGTTGCTGAAGCGGGCTTGAGTAAGGCTGGATATCTCAGACAACAAGTCAGCGGGCTGTCTCAGGTCCAGCTGATAACTTCACTCGCGTCACGACCAGAATCCGAAGGGCTATCCGACGTTGTGCAAAAGCTCAAAACCATACAACAACTGGCGCTTTCTGGCGCTAGTACCTTCCGTACTTCACTTATCTGTGGCAGCGAAAGCGTAACGGAGAACGAAACTGCTCTGCGCAATTTCCTATCCACGCTACCCAAGAACACCACAGAGTCCTATGGCAAATCGGTGCCGCAGTTCTCCCGCAATACCAAGACCTTCTACCCACTACCCTATCAGGTCTACTACGGCGCTCTTGCAATGCCCACGGTCTCTTATACCTCTCCCGCAGGCGCACCACTACAGATCCTTGCGCAGCTGCTCACGCACAAGCATCTCCACCACGAGATCCGCGAGAAGGGCGGAGCATATGGTGGCGGAGCATACTCGCGCGGGATGGACGGGATCTTCGGCTTCTACTCCTACCGCGACCCTAATCCACAAAACACCATATCCATCATGCGCAGTGCTGGACAGTGGGCTGCGGAGAAGGAATGGAATGCGCAGGACCTGGAGGAGGCGAAGCTCTCGGTATTCCAGAGTCTCGACGCCCCCGTGTCCATAAACAGCGAGGGCCTGGATAAGTTCTTGTACGGCGTCACGGAGGAGATGATCCAGAAGCGCCGCGAGCAGCTGCTTGACGTGACGAAAGAGCAGGTCCGCGACGTTGCGGAGAAGTACATCGTCGAGTCGTTGTTGAAGAACGAGTCGAGGCTCGTCTTCCTCGGCGAGAAGAAAGCATGGGTCGATGAGACCTGGGAGATTCGCAATATGGGTATTGCGCAGGAGGCGACGGAGCCGACAGCATAGGCTGAAGAGGAAGAGCAGGATGGAACGCTGGGATCCTGATGATAGGTAATGTTTGTACGCATATTGTATCATTTACACTCCCCTCCGCATCGATAGTGTTTTGTACATAGGTGTGGCGCAAGGATATGTATACGAGGCATTTCAGCCCTGGCTATGGCTGTACATTTACATCCCAATGAAAGAAGGAATTCTTTGGTTCAGATTGGTCGGCGGAGGGTGTGACCGCAGTGACATGGAGGCACATTGGGGAAACAGGCGCTACGAACAGAATACACAACGTCTGCCAGACTGCTCCCATAGCTGGCAGATCACAGCTTAGCGCTAGATTGAAAGGACCCTGGAGGTAGCCTGCCGCGAGGCGTGCGTTGCCGATGAGAGGGGGTCACGCTTTTTCAGACCTGTCTTTGCCGAGGAATGTGAAGATTGACTAAAGCGGTGAAGACATTCGTGAGGGATGCTCGGAGTGGAGATCATGGCTGAAGATCTAGACGTATGTCGGATGGTGCAATGAGTTCTATGCATACCTACCTGAGTCACGCCGATTCGATGGAGAGCCTGAAAATGGCTGTGGGATAGGAAGAAGAACTGGAGATTCAGCCGCGTATTGCTGACGCCTCGAGAAGGAAGTCTAACTCGAGGCTGACGGCTGAGGACTCATGGCTGAATATCTTACATGTGAACTTGATCCAGTGAGACATCGAGGCCCTGTGAGACATCGAGAACAGCGGCTGTCTGTGTTTGTGGTATCGCTTGCGCTTGCAGCGTCTACAGTTACAACCAGCTCAGGGGCAGTGATGTCACGATCGGTCGTTCTGCATGTGGACTGCATGAGGCGTCATTCCTTCGAGGCGTCTCTACATAGGTAGGTATGTATACGATGCATTTTCTATTCAGCCATCGCTGTTATTTTGCATGGGAAAGCGCACATTCAATTCCATCTCGGGGTGTTGATAGTAATGCGGACGTGACGATTGGGGTGAGAGTAGTGAGAGTGTCGGTGACCGTGAGATGGATTCATGCACGATCGTGAGATGCTGCGGAAGATGTAGGGACCGGATGATGTATGTACATACATACATACATACATACCTATATTAATAACGCTCTAGACGCTCACATGTCCCCTCGACAGAAAGCATGCGACCTTGATCGCGAGAGCGACCCCTCCATCCCTTAGGTACATACAATACAATACAATACAGCATGTACTTGTAGCTCCCTAGCAACTTTGCGGTATTTTCTGAGAGCCCGGCAGCTCGACTCCCTCGCCTCGACTCATTATTATTATTACTTATTATTACTTATTATTGCTATTATTATTAGTAGTAGTATTGGTATTATTAGTGTAGATGTGTATGTGTGTAGGTACTCTTATGTACAGAATAGACCAGATCGCACCAAGGGATACCTTAGAGTACCCTTAGTACGTAGGTAGGTACCAACACTAAGTCCTAGACGAACACACGAATATCGGCGGCACATAATTATTATTTGCCCGCACTCGAACTTTTTCTCCTCTCCCCCCCCTCTCCCCGCCATTTCGAAAGTTTCCACTCCTCTCACTCAAAAGACAAAAGGGATCCTCTCTTCAATCCGCACCCGAATAGCATCTTAGGGCTCTATAATTCCGCATCGCAGGACCTGCTGACGAATATTTGCCACGCTTGGTCGGTACGTAGAGGGACCCATCGTACCGTATGCAGATTCTTATCCGGCAGAAAGAGAACCTCAGTCTCTCTGCAACCGTCTCTCCTCCTCAGTCCCTGAGCAATTCTTCTCGCAGACACTAACGCCAGTCACCCAGACGTTACAGACCATAATTCACCTCATTACGCGACCGCCTTTGGTCGGATTCAAAGGCACACGTTGATATCACGGACGTAGCCCGAGCCACAACATTCGTCCGCAACGTCTTCAACAACACCCCTCCGCCACAACATCACAGCCCTCTGCTGAACGTCTTTGAGCATCTTGAGCGGTTTCTTCTCGAGCCCCCTCAAAACAACCATATCCCGTCTCCGAGTCTTCAGCTGCCGCATAGGACGGGTTTAGAGGTTCTTCCTCTCGTGGAGGAAGAGTCGAGCAGACCTCGCCAGATCGCTTCGGGATCAGATCGATACAGACCTCCTTAATACAACCCTTCGGAGTTGCCAGTACGTCCACGCCGTCATTTCCTCACTTCGACCTCAGATCGGCGCTGACGTTTGTGGCAGAACACTTCAAACAAACAAACAAACAAACACAACAACTTCGAAATTCCTCGGGGTTATGGTTATGGCACCTTCAGCTGTTACCACCATCGAAACCACGTATACTTATACTAGTAATACGAAGTTCGAGAATGCACCTCACCTCGATCTCCATGGCGTCTCTGCGCCGGGAGTCTTAGTGGGCAATGCCCTCAAGGAGAGAGTGGAGAATATCGATCATGAATCATGCGATGCTGGCGAGGAAGATGCCTTCTTCGTCGCCGACCTGGGAGATGTCTACAGACAACACATGAGATGGAAGCTGAACCTCCCTCGTGTCAAGCCATTCTACGGTAAGATCGATCTTTGTCGACGTGCAGAAGCAGACAACTAACATGGAAGTAGCCGTCAAGTGCAATCCCGATCCCCAAGTCATCCGCCTTCTCGCAGAGTTGGGCACCGGATTTGACTGTGCCTCCAAGGCCGAGATTGAGCAAGTCCTGAAGATGGACATTGATCCATCTCGAATCATATACGCGCAGCCATGCAAGACGAAGTCATACGTCCGCTATGCTGCAGATAACGGAGTCAAACAGATGACTTTCGATAATACTGATGAGCTTTACAAGATTAAGAGATTCTTCCCAGACGCTGAACTCTTTATCCGTATCATCACCGACGATACCTCTAGCTTGTGCCGGTTCAGCATGAAGTTTGGAGCTTCTTTGGATTCTACCATTGAGCTTCTCACCCTCGCCAAGGAGCTGGGCTTGAACGTTGTTGGCGTCAGTTTCCATGTTGGATCCGGAGCCGGCGATCCATTGGCCTTCCTCAAGGCTGTTCGTGATGCTCGCACCGTCATGGATCAAGCAGCAAAGTTCGGCTTCGACATGAAGACCGTTGACGTCGGAGGTGGATTCTCCAGCGAGAACTTCGAAGGCATGGCGACTGTGCTCCGCGAGGCTCTCGACAAGTACATCCCAGCCCATGTCAACGTGATTGCTGAGCCAGGACGCTACTACGTCTCTTCGGCCTTCACCTTGGCCTGCAACATCATTGCTCGCCGCACCGTTTACAACCCAGAGACCGCCGACAACAGCTACATGATCTATCTCAACGACGGCGTCTACGGTAACTTCTCCAGCATCATGTTCGACCACCAGAACCCAGTCGCGCAGATCCTCCGCACTGGCGATCGTTCTATCCACGGCAGCATCGCAGCGAATGAGACAGCAGACGGCATCGAGTACTCCATCTTCGGGCCCACCTGCGACGGCATCGACCACATCACCAAGAGCATCCGCTTCGACCACACACTGGATGTCGGCGACTGGCTGTACTTCGAGAACATGGGCGCCTACACAAAGTGCTCCGCTACCCGCTTCAACGGCTTCACCGACGCCCACGAAGTCATTTATGTTTCCAGCGAGCCGGGCGCCAAGGCGCTCCTCGGCATGCGATAAAGTCGCTGCTGGAAGTCCCTGTGTATACCCCAAAAACCGCACAATTAAGATGCAGCACAGCTGTCGTCTTTTTTTTTTGTATATTGCACGGGGATTCTATTTTTTTGGCGCGGGATAGACTCATGGTTCTCTATCCTTTGTGCTTGAGCATGGATGACGCGAGGATACAACAATCCTTGGCAGGGGGTAAAAGTTCCTTTGATTCTGAGAGATGATGGGGGGAATTGGTTGATGGTCGACGATTGCTTGCGGGATTGCTTTTTGTGTACAATGCTTTCGTTTTGCTCGATGGAGATAAGATTACATCGAATGATAGATAATCCAAAACTTTGAACTTGCTTGTGCTTGCCATGTATGTATGTACCGTACATATATGACTCGTGCGTCTTTCGTGGGAATGATGCTTCAATTAAGCTTTTCAGGCGTGTCTACAAGATCTTGATCCGGAGAGAGTATTCATGGCTATATCGTTCTACTTGCCTACTGTAAAGCTCCTGCATACTTAGTAGTAACATCGGCGTCCCGAATCTGACTCTGAATCTGCATCTTCAGTTCCATCACCAGCGCGCGTGGTACGTACATCATATATTACCAGCGTACCAACGGGAACGATCAGATCTCGGGTGACCAAGATCCAAGCGGTAGTCCACGTGCAGGTAGCCTGGGCCCTGAGATTAGCGAGGGCCGACCCTGCCTGCCACCCGGCGGGCCCTGACAGTCCCCAGCCCCAGCGCATTCTAGCAACCCATCCATCCATCCCCAGCGTTTCTGCTGCTTGAACACCAGCGCCATTCCCTGTGTTGTCAGCGAGCGCGTTTCGTTTGTTTGCGCTGCATATCTCTCGCATCAATCCCTCCCCCCCAAAAAGCAGTTGATTGCCCTCCATGTCCTACGCCATGGCCGCGGTAGGCCATCCGACGCCCCTGGGCGGCAGCGGTATGTTCCCGCCCCCCCTCTTTTCTCCCCCGTCCCCCAGTTCATCCCCACTGACACCCCCCCCAGCATTCTCGCACACGCGCGCCGACGCCGCCGAAGCCGAGTACGACCGTCTGCGGGGGCTGGCGCGCGCATCAGCAGGCAAGCGGGCGTCGTGCGCGGCGCGGTCGCAGGCTGCGTACGCGGCGGGGGACGGGGCGGCGGCGAAGGCGCTGAGCGAGGAGGGCAGGCGGCACGGCGCGGAGGCGGAGCGGTGGGATCGCGCGGCGGCGGAGTTCATCTTCGCGGAGAACAATGCGGGCGGGCGCGTGGCCGAGGATGCGATTGATCTGCATGGGCTGTATGTGGAGGAGGCGGAGGGGGTGTTGGAGGAGCGGATAAGGGTGGCGAGGGCGAGGGGGCAGGGGCATTTGCATGTGTGAGTTTCTCCGGGGTGGGTGGGCTGGGGGGGAGGGGGGAGGGGGGAGGCGGAGATGGGGCTGATGCGGTGTAGGATCGTCGGCAAGGGGAACCATTCGTCGAACCACGTCCAGAAGATCAAGCCGCGCGTCGAGAAGGTGTGCCAGGAGCTGGGGCTGCAGTACAGGACGGAGCCGAACGAGGGGGTGCTGTATGTGAATCTCCAGGGCGGGCCGGCCGTCATCCAGCAGGGTCAGCAGTATGGCGGAGCGCATGGCGGGCAGGCGCACGGCGCGCATCCGGGCCAGCAGCAGGGCCATGGACAGCACCAGCAACAGCCACATCAACAGCAACAGCAGCAAGGTGGGAATGATGAGATTGAGAAGCTGGCTCTTAAGTTGTTGCCGCGGCTGCTTAGGAAGTTGGAGAACGCGTGCTGTGTTATGATGTGAGCTGTGGCTTGGGAGTTGGAGTTAGTAGCTGGAAGAGATGTCTGGGAGGTTGTTTGGATATGATGGATCGGCGGAGATTGGGTGATTTGCGGAGGGGGCGTGTGGGATAGCATATATCTACGGATATAGGTCGAGGCTTGTGTGATATACCCCAGACGTAGAAGACGTATATGTGGAGCGAGAAGACGGGAAGTACTTTGAGCAGAGTAGACGCATAGGTTTAAGCATCAAAAAGGAATATGGATGAATGCATAGATGCCAAGTAGGACAATCCTTTGCGGGAAAATAAGATAATCTTAAAATATCTATACTCAAATCTCAAGACTGATAGCTCGAGGGCATACACTTTTTCCCTACCTAACGCCTTGGGTATCTCTTTCTATCCTCCCTATGTGTCGCATCTTTTCCCTCTGAACTCTTCCAAGTGCTTTCACATCTTCTCAAAAGCTGCATTCAAGAACCCCACAAAGCCTTCCCTGATCCGTCCCGCCGCGCTCGGCTCCAACCTCTGCAACTGTATATACTGCCTCCTCAATCTCTGCAGCACGGGCACTCCCAGCCTCGCCTGCGGAAGCACCAATTCCAGCCCAACTTCCTCCTCCTCCCCCTCATCCCCTTTCCCCTTTCTCCCCTTCAGCCTCTCCTTCTTCGCCGCTTCCTCTTCCATATCAATAACCCCGCCCTCCTCCCCCTCATGATCCTTCGTCCACTCCATAATCTTCGCCACGACCCCCTGCGTCTCCTTATCCAAGCGATACAAATACCCCTCCTCAACCTGCCTAACCGCCACCGTCGCCGCATTCGGCCTCACCGTCCCCCCACCCAACAGCACCTCCCTAATCCCCTCACAATCCGGCGCCTCATCCCCCCACCCCACCGTAAACAGCGGACTATCCCATCTCACCATCCCATTCGGCTCCTCATACCTAAACACCAGATTCTCCCACGCCGGCCACTCCCACGGCTCCTCGCCCTGCGCCTCCGCCTCCCCCCGCCCCCGCCGCGCAAGCCTCTCCGCATTCACCGCCCGCGCCGCCTCGACCGGCGCGCCCACATGCACGACGCAGCACGGCGTGCGCGCCGCCCTCGCCTCGCAGAACAGCTGGTAGCGCCAGCCCTTGATGTAGTTCCCGGCGGCGGCGTCGCAGATGACGACGTCCCGCGCGCCGAGGTGGCGCTTGACCTCGGCGTACACGCGCGCGCGCGCCTCCTTCTCCGACGCGTTCGCCGACCGCTCGTGCGCCGACGCCGACTCCAGGTCGTACACGCGGTGCGGGATCGACAGCGCCGTGTCCGTGATGTGGTGCACGCGCGGCGCCGAGGGCAGCGAGGAGAAGTACCGCGCGAGTTGGCTGGCGCGGTGCGTTTTGCCGGAGCTGGGGTAGCCGGTGATGATTATGAGCTGGGGGAGGTTAGGGGCTTGCATGGATGTTGAGGCGCGGGGGACGTACGGGCATGGTGACGATGTTGGTTATGGTTCTTCGGTGGAGAGAGAGATGGGAGGTTGGTGGTGACGGTTGGCGGGGAATACTTTTTGGTGTCGGTGGGGTTTGCGTTGGCGATAAGAACCCGATAAGTTGCGTACCGTATGGGGTGCCACTGCAGCTTGTGCAAGGGAGAGTTACGACACGCTATGCGTATACCAAGTCTTAGAATGACATGTACGTTGCCAGCACTTCACGGAATATTGGAATCATTTTAAAAACGAGGCATTGAAGATAAATCAGATCATTCGGTCTATTTAACATAATTCCAAATCACATACAAAACTAAATAAAACAAATCTCGTAAACAATCTCGCTCAAATCATCCACCTCCGAGCATACAACGACGACTTTTGCATCACGAGCACCTCTCCACGAATCGGCATCCGTCGCTCATCCTATGGGACACGCATGTTCTGGCATATCCTGAGCCTATCCTGGCATATTCAAGTCTCCGGTCTGTCTATTGTCCATCCGCCCGAGCAGACTGGTACTGGCTCGGGGGATCTCGGCTTTCTTCTCCACGGCAGTAACTGCAATCCTGTAATCCTACGACCTGGTCTGGAACGTCTGGGAACTGTTCTGTGCATGACTGGTAACATGACTTGAGATAGATAGAAGTAGCAAGACTGAGAGTCCTCCTGGCTGGGCATGGGCATGATGAAAAGCCAAGGAATTCTGCGGTCTGGCTCCGCCATGTCACTGTAGTCTTTTGTCTGTGGGACGCGAGATGATTAGAAAGAGGGACTCCCGAGATGAAAGAGCAAGGACATACTACTATGGATCTTCATAGCACTTCAGCCTGTCGGGCTGTTTTTTCGCGCAAGCTTTTCCGATGTGGCCGCCATCTCCTTCAGATAGGCATAGGCTCGACGAAGCTTTACAAGCGCCTCTGGGTCACTGGGATCATTAAGAAGCTCCATGGCGGACATCAGTTGGCGACGGTGCTCGCGGAACTGGGCCTCTGGGCTCAACTCATTGGAAATTGGAAGCACATCCTCCTTGGGCGGTGAATTTGCAGGATTCTTCTTCCTGGTTTTGGCCTCAGCAGAGCTGGTCTTGCGCTTCCTGGCGGCTCTGGTCGGTTGATCAGAGTCCGTTGGCTCGGGCACAGTATTATGTACCCTCTTCATGTGGTCACGAAGATTCCAATGGCGTGGGAAGCCATTTCCGGGGTGAGAACGCTCACAGTTCTCTGCGGTGCAGAGAAAGGGCTTCTCGCCGTGTCCGTGCATGGCATGGGCCTCACGCTCATGGCGCAGAAGGCAAGCTGTCGAAGAGAAGCGGGATTCCCCACAAGATGGAACCTTACACCGGTACGGCTTAAGGTGGGAATCGACACATTTGCTAGAACGTTTGTATTAGTATCGAATATGAGAGAATAGGATGGAGAGGTTGTACTCATAATTGCACTTGAGCTTCTCAGGCTTGTGATTGCACGGAGGATCCATAGTTTCCCAAGGGCAGTGGTATAATCCATCCTGGCCTTGGGCGGCAGACTGGTAGTACGGGTGATCCCGGGCCACATTGTCAACCTCGGAAGTTTCACCGCGGCGACGGCCTCGATCATTGAAAGAAAGGTCTTCATAGAAGTCCAAGGGCTCTGCCTCAAATTGGATGCAGGTGTCCTGGCTATGGTTGGATATCATGGATTTCCTGGCGCTTCTAAAGTCGATTCTTGTGTTAAGTTGAATACATGATATCCGCAATGTGGGTAAAACGTACCTTGGAGATTGGCCATTAAAGGCTGGCACGGCATCGAGTGCGCTAGATCTCCTGGACATGGGAATTGACAATCCTGATACGGAGAATGACGGTGAAGACGCCGTGTGTCCTGAAGGATCATTGGAAATCCATGCAAACTCCTGTTGGTAATCCCGGGAATGTACTCCCGATGATACCACGGTCTGTGGCATAATCTCTGCTCCGGTGGTATAGATATTCTCCTGGGCAGTACTGGTAAACATTTGCAAAGGAGATCCATGGGCAACTGCGGTCAACTGGCTTGGATGGCGGGCAAGACCATTGCTAAGGGCGTTCCGGAATGCTCCATTTCTTGGAATGGCATCCTCTTCATCCACGAACTTGAACTCACTAAATTCCACATTATAGTTTGTGCTGCTTGTATAGAGAGCAGTGTCGTCTAAGACATCCGACTGGTCTGAGGATAGAGAATAAGAAGAAGCCAGTGTACCTGGGCGGTCACTTCCAGAGGTAAGATCTATGCTGGATCCCATGGTCTCAAGGGAAGCCTTGGAGAACAGCGGTGCCATCTCATCTACGCCATAGATGGGGGTATTTTGATGGGCCTTCCACTGGTTCGAAACATTGCTGTTGAAAAGTTGGTCATCAAGACCTGGGGTAGCACCATTCTGCGATGCACGGCTCCTTGCACCATTCTGGGAACTGTGGCGATATCCTTTGGAGATACCTGATTGGGAATGCGATACATGGAAGTTCTGTGGGCCTCCACCTGTCTGGGAAGACCAGATTGATCCGCTGTATTGATCCCTTAAAGGTTCTGTGTATGAAAAAGAAGAAAGGCCATGGGTGGAATCATTGGACAGGTATCCATAAAGGGAACTGTGAGCGGAGTTGGTCAGTGTACTGTTCGCCACTTGTGGTTTCGACTCATGAAAACAACGAAAAGCATTCAACGCAAGAAATGATAACATCTGAAGTCCTGAACGTTACATATTAGCATTTCCATTACATTCAGGATCATTTCTGAGGCACAAACCAGAATAGGCCAAGTGATGGAGTGGCACCAGTGCGACCGTTGATGTTCGGAAACTGAATCCAATGCGACATTTGGGTTGGTCATCAGGAGAAAAATCCAGGAGAAGAACAAAGCACCATGGTTGGGAATCATCAAGGTCCATGGTCCATTCATAGCAGGGGACGCCATAGGAGTTTTAGAACAACGGAAACGGTGCTTTTGTTAGGTCTTTCTTCAAGCGCGGGATATATACTCGACCTGATATGACGATGAGGTAGATGCACTCGATAGCATATATAGATGCCATTTGACCATTCCTGCTGACGGCTGACAGAGGTCACGTTGTCCCAAGGTCCAGGACAGTGCACGGTATATCCAGTGGATGAATGTGCGGAGTTGAATGGCTATTTGCTTCCGGAAGAGATATGTACGGACACATGTAAGGTCCATGATAGAGGGCGCCTCTCTAAGACCTTCATTCTCTTTGGTAGGGTTCCAGCCTGCAGGTCACGGGGGTGGGTTGACATCTGGAGATAATTCCTGGCATATGGGACATGTTGGACAGAAGCCTGGTCCGGCTGGAAACGACGCCTCGGTCCCTGGGATACTAAATCTACGGACAGTGCCATGGAATCTTTGCTGAAACGGGAGCCAAACGGATTTGTCCAGTAGGTTCGGAAATCCATACTTACCATCCAAGGTGGAGGGGGCAATATTTTGCTTTGTGCATACAACCCACAGGTGTGGATCGTCGTATGCCATAGGCCTGGCTTGGGCACAATGAAGTTGGCTGTTGATGTATCCTCTGGAAGGAAAGCCTGGGTCCTTTCCTCGTGGAGCAAAAAGAAAAGAAAAGCAGCGCCAAAAATGGGTGGAATGTTAAATATACCTGGCTGATCCATCGTCGCTGGCATGGTCTTGCAGTCGGTGTCTGGCCATCATGTCCGGCAGAAATGTATTTGCAACAAGAGTAGTCATGTCCTGTAGTGCGAAATGGGTTGCTCTCTGGCTTGTCTGCTGGAAAAATTCCCAGCAATGGTAACAGAGAAGAGAAGAAGAAAATGCAAGTTCAGATGGTTAGATATGGAAAACAGATGGCGGCCGAGGTATCTGGATCCAGGAAAGTGTGTCGTGGTATGTCCCAAGTGGATGAGTTGTGGTGTGTATAGTTGCCGTGGATATTGATGGATATTGTATGGAGAGGTGAGAGATATATGGATGCTATAAACTTGAGACTCTGAGGGCAGTGATATGTATGATATACACGTGGAATATTGAGAAAAAAAAGAAAAGGAAAAGAACGGAAGGAAAGAAATTGGGGAGTGCGCGACTTATGGGCGGTGGAAAATGGAGAAAGACTGAGACATGAGACAGGCTGGGTGGGTGGTGCTGACGGGCGGTGACGGCCTCATGCAGGCAGGAGAGTAGTGTGGGAGTGCGTTGTCAAATTCTCGTGCAGGGTGCAGGTCGTCCAGGCTTGTGCGCCGCTCCCTTCCCACTTTCCTTCCCACTCCCTTCCCACTCCCTTCCCAGTCCCTTCCCATTTCCTTCCCATTTCCTTCTCACCCGCTCAAATTAGCCACGAATTACGCCGACCTTGGACCTCCTCATTCCGTCCTCTCTGCCTTGTTTTGCTTGAAATAATCCAACGTGAATTATGTGATATGTGATATGTGAACTGCCTCGCAGGATGAACAGAGGCGTCCATTCACGTCGCTCTCAGCGGGTCGAGTCTCTGCGGCCTCTGAGCTTGAGCACTCGACAGGCTATCGCTGGCATTGCAGCAGTCAGCCAGTTGCTAAGTGTCCGGCGAATCGAGACGCTCTGGTCAATCCTCGCTCAGCACTACGAAACCGACTACTGCACGAGAAAATGGCGCAGAATTCCTGTATGTAGGCACTCTAGAATCCCAACATCTGATTGCTTGGAGGTCGGGAGTACTCGTATGTAGGCTCTTCGTAGCCTGTAGGAGGGATCGTACATACGTACAGCACATGCATGCCACCGTAGAGTATGTAGAGTACTTTGCTGTTGAAGAGGTTTGCGGGATACCTATCTTCGACTCTCCGCCCCGTCCCGCCCGTCCCGCGTTAAGCCCTCGCAGCCCTCAGATCATGCAGTGTTTGTACAAGTCCGACGATAAAGGCCGTTTCATGCAAATTTCCTCGTTTGCCAATCGTAATATGTACATACATACATACGTACGTATCGTCGCCTGCTGGAAACTCACGCAAGGCTTCCTGCAGCGCATAGAAAGTAGAACCAAAAGGCGGTCTGGCAGGGCGAGAATGCGATGATCCGATGCAACGATGCAACAACCCACACGTGTGAGATATACGCGAACATTACAGGCTCGATTGAAACCTCCGGACGACAACAGTCGAGGCTGTGTCGTGTGCTACCCCATAAGAATAATGACGACGAAGGCAAGCGCGCACATCTTCCGGGCAAAATGGTGGTCGACGCACGTTTCGAGGGGTCTGACGGCGACCACCCCTCTTCTTCAGTAACTACCAATTGGCTGCGGGGCATGCGGGTCGGATGGTCGACACTCGACACCTCTTCAAATCTGCAAGCAGACTCCAATCGCACCGCTCTGTATTCGTATCACCTCGTCAGCCAAACAGATATCTTATGGTGACAGAGTTCAGCTTGGAATCGGCTGCATGGGACGTGCAGCATGATGCATCTGCATCTCAAGTCTCGATATTAATTGAGTCGTGAGTTGTCACTCGTTGGCGTCCGTGGGTAAGTGGGGAGAAGATGGAGAGGCTATCCGACTGGACACATCTTGGCATCTTGGTGTTTTTGGAAGCACATCTTCCAGCTCGTTATTGCTTTCACATCTTCCCGCTCAAAGTACGGATTTCTCATCATCTGGCGGGAAGGATGAGACGACTCCAAAGGTCGAGAGCAAAGGTCGAGAGGTGACCGACCGTGGATCTCAACTGCCTCTTTTCTTTGGAAATTCAGGGCGTCCTTTTCTTAATCTTCGGAGTGTGCTATCGCTGAACTTCACTGGATACGAAGGGACCATATTGTCCGGCCGGGGATAATTCTTCAGCCTTGTCCAAGTCTTCTTCTGATGTCCTAAACGTAGCCATGTCAGTACCAGTGCTCAGTGCTAGTACTAGTAGGAGGGGAAGTCGCTTCAGAACAGGATGATTCAAGATTTATCATGTGGAGCACATTGCATGATGAAGCATAGCGCGGCTCGGGACCGAAATCCACAAAGTTGAGTTATGAGGTCCCCCTCGGTCACTACTCGGGAATAATGTGAACGTCGAGCACTGTCACTACACAAACCACTGCCTCGTATCAAGAATCCATTTTCATACCATCTCAAAACTGCAGCTCTGTGCTGTGTGTGTGCTGTGTGTATGATCTTCGCCTGAGCGATCAATATCATCCATTTCATGACCTCCCGTAGAACATGTTGGGGAGCGCAAGAGTTGGCAGATGCTTAAATGTCTGAGAACAACTTGAGGAACTCTGATATATAAAGGCTTGGATCGGGGAGTTGGGAGCTCAGAGGCTGGAGGGGGAGGAGAGGTGCTGTGGTTGGGGATTTTGGTGTGGGGGACTGGGAGTTTGGGAGATGAGAAGAGAAGGCAAGGACATTTGATAAATCCCGTCTAGATTGCCTGAAAACAGCCCAAAACACATACAAATCCAGACTTTCTACCTTGAAGTTGCAAAAATGTATAAAATGTATGAAATCATTAGACATTGTTAACTTTACATGCTATTTTCTTACTTATATCGGCTTTATAAAGTCATTTCTAGATTTTATTTTCAGTAAAAGATATCTTCGCTACACCTAAATTAATTTGTATGTTGTTGGAAGTACAAGGGCACAGGATAAGTCCGATCCAATAATGAGATTGTCACGTGACAATAATACGTCATCAAGCATCGTCATTATGATATGATGACCGCTTCGTTTGAGCCACATGGGAGAAGCCACATCTTGCTCAAGCCACACAACATTACATACCATTATCACAGCTTGACCACATCATCGGCCACACTTCAAGCTCCAGGCAAAGAAATATACGATGGTGCGCCTCCCTCCCGCTGGGGCGTTGTCCCAAGATCCGACTGCTATAAACGTAGCTCGTCTGATCTCCCGTCTGAAAAACACCCTTCTGGAACCAGATGGCGAAACGGCGCATCGTCTTCGAACCTCGCGGTTCGAGAGGAATAAGGTTGCAGCTGTAGGTGGACACTCCTATTTGCCTGTTGAAGCGCAGGTGGATGTTGAACATGATGCTGATACCAAATTGGTTGCAGAATCTCGAATACACAAAGAACCTATTACTGCGTCTACAACAAGACGCCGCGAGCATAAAGAACCCATCCAAAAAGCAAGAAGTTCAAGACGACCTCCGCCAGAAGCAAGACCAATTAATCCTCCTCGACGGAACACTATATGACCTAAATGCCGTAGGTCCATCCTCTTCATCTCTTTAGCTTCACCCAGCTCGCATCCCATTAACAACCCCCTCCCCAGTCCGGCCAAGACTACGACGACGACCGCTTCTCCGAGGGCGAAGACCTCCTCGGCGACGACACCCCCTCCGAATCCCTCGATGACCACCACACCCGCGCCGCCGGCGACACCACCGACGAAGACGACGCCGACTACCAACAGATCCTCTCCGAGCAGCGCGCCGCCGCCCAAGCCGCCCAAGCCCCCGCACCAGCCCCACGCGACGAGCTCTTCCCCTCCTCCCTGCGCTCACGCCACGCCGCCGCCGCAGCGCAGGGCAGCTCGACGTCCGCCCCTGCCCCCGCGCCCCTCGCCGACGCGCTAATGGCGCACCACCGCTCCGAGCAGGAGGAGCTCACCGGCTCGCTGCTGTCCATGGCGCAGGCGCTCAAGGCGAGCTCGCAGTCCTTCTCCAGCTCGCTCGAGTCCGAGAAGGGCACGCTGGGACGCGCGGGCGAGGGCCTGGAGAGGAACGCGAGCGGCCTGGAGGCGGCGAGCCGGAGGATCGGGTATCTGCGGCAGATGAGCGAGGGGAGGGGCTGGTGGGGTCGCGTGATGCTGTATGCGTGGATTTTTGGGCTGATGTTTGCGGCGTTCTTTATTGTGGCTTTTATGCCGAAATTGAGGTTTTAATGGTGGGGGAAGGACGAGGGTACGCAGAGGGAAAAAAGAGGGGGGGGGTTAAGGGTTCAGGGAGGCGAGGCGGCGTTGGGTCTGGATATGGATGACTTGCATGAAGGGCATAGCGTGGATGTGTTTGATGACTGGGGACAGAGACGATGTACAGTATGATCCTAATTTACATCAAGCTTTTACAGGCTAAAATTTGTATTCTCCTTCTCCAGACTGTTCCTGAATATCGCCTTGTGTTTGTTTCCCTGATGCCGATGGATGTAGAATCCTCCACCCTGAGTCGTTACGCCTCGTGGCTAAGAACTCTCTCATTGTCTGGAGGACTTGTTTCCGCAGATAATTCAGGGATATGGCGGCGAACTGGAAATGCCGCTTGTTTACCAGAACTAGCAATGTCATATGCCATTATTTGGTTATTCGTATTGACCATGCGCTCGAAAATGGAATTTCAGTTCTCCTCCAAAGATGTACCACTGGGGCATGATGGTGCGTCACTCGGCCCAGGTGACCATACTATGTATGGACTCGGCGCGATCATCCGGGTGAGATGCAACGGATGACATGTATTTCTGAATTTCATCTAGGTGTCACTTGATATCTGCCATCCCCGTTCCATTGGAGACAAGGTCCTCGTCAAGTCGTCTCCAACCGGTCTCGGTCTCTTCATTATCAGCCCCAACTGAGAGAATTGTTGGCGGGCTCCTCCCATTTTCAATATCTTTGATAAGATCCTCCAAGAGGGTTGAATTTGGGCAATTCTGCCCTTATTGAGAGTGGTGCTTAGAAACAACTGGAGCTGGCCAGTATGAAAGGCCAGCTTATGTCGAATAGCGTTCAAATCCTGGTCTCCAAATCGCAGCTTGTCCCATTTGCGTTTCTCTAGACATCCAAGATCTGATATTTGATGACCATTGCATCGAGTTTCAACACCGGTGCCTGAATGCCTTTTGAAGATCTAATCGAACTCATCGATTACATGGACGCCTCAGCGACTCAGCGACGATCGAGTATACTTTCTTTCTTTCTTTCTTCCGCAACAATATTAAAGTTTGTATAAACAGATCTAAAGATATCAGCCATATGGCAAACCTTCAGTGAGACATGAGCGGACAAGAGCTCATCTTTCATCTCAATATATTCTTCAACGACACCTCTGCAGGCACTGTAGAGCTTCCAGCAGATTTGACCGGCTGTCACGAAATTGGTGGGTAAAAAGCCGAAGGACATCCCGAGATAGTCATGAAGTGGGGATAGTTGGAATCTAGGAATGACTTTGAGTGTTCAAGAAAATGCATAACTGAGACATTGAAGTGTTGCAAATCCGAAATACGACAACGTTGAAGCGCCGCCAAGCCAACCAGGCCGATCTTGCTTCTGATGCTGCGCTCTATGCCGCTGATGGGTTCGCCTTATCGCCCTAGGATATATAAGCAGTTAATAGTAAGATAAATAGCTTAGAAGGGGAAAATTGGTGTTGCCTTGAAAATACCCCGATGTCCACAAACGCTCACGGCAAGCACTCGTGCTGCAATTCAGAGGAGATGCTATACATTTTTACTATACTTATACACGGAATTCCAATTATTACACCGTTCATCTCAAGCCCAAGAGAAACTTGCCGCCATCCTTGCCCTCGCCGCCTCCTGGAAGATATGTGACATTAGGGTTTCCTGCTAATGTCTGTGCAATCTCCCTGCTGGCTTCGATCCTTCTGATCATGATCAGACCGTCTCCTGCCTTTGCCACAGCCTTTGAAATAATATCGGCAGACTCTGCTTCTCCCTCAGCTCTGATGACGTTTGCTTGTCTCTCCTGTTCGGCCTTCTCGACAATGAATCGTGCTCTCTCGGCATCTTGCTGGGCAATCTGCTTCTGCTCGACGGCGCGGGTGAACTCCTTTCCGAAAGTCATGTGGGTGATGGAGACGTCCTCAAGAGCGATGTTGAACTCCTGAGCACGCTTGAGAAGGTCGGTGCGGATGCGGTTGCTTACAGCCTCACGTTGCGTGATAAGCTCGGCGGCATCGAACTGGGCGACAATGGCTTTGAGGACTTCGTTTCCAATAGATGGAAGAACACGCTCGTCGTAATCTTGTCCGAGATTCTATACAACAGTCAGATATATCTCCAGCTCCATAGGATTGTGCTTTCATACTTGATAGATCTTTGGCAGCTGCTTAACATCTGGTCTGCTCAGGACTCTCAGCGTCAAGCTGACCATCTGCAAATCCTTGGATCCGGTTGTTGTGGAAATGTTTCTTGGCTTCGTTCGCACATCGTAGACAATGGCCTTCTGTAACCATGGGATCAAGAAATGTGTTCCCTCGTTGACGACCTGATCCTTCACTCCGGACACCCTATCGAAGATGACGGCTCTGGTTCCACCCTTAACATCGTAGATCGAAGCCTGTGCGAGAGAGACTCCCACCGCGAGGGGGACGGCGAGCTTGTAGATGGTGTTGAGTGCTTGAGCCATCTTGGAGGATGTGAATGGCTTTCTGAGATGTGCTTTATGGTATACAAAGCCGCTGGCCGGAGCTATGCGTTGATCGTGATGCTTGTTACATTTTCGATGGTTCGCGCTAGCCAAATCTGGGGTTGAAGCTTGGCGCCGCCTCGGAAGCGACTGCAAGATCTTGAACGCTCCTCCAGCCGAAAGCCGTTGATCCAACTCCCCCAAGTCACTCCTACACATCAGACAACATGCGTCCAACTCAATTTCTTCGCTCCGGTGGCGATGGCGAGGTCGGAAAGTACGGAAAGTGAGTATGGCCCGAAACTCGATCAGTTGGTGACTGCAGGAGGACTGCTGCTGGATTTGTCACCCCATGGCCGGCCGGGTTGGCAGCTTCAATATGCCATGATTGAGGAAGACTCTTGTGCTAACAACTTTCGTAGGTATATCGGAGGCTGGGGCAACTTCGGTATGAGACAATTCTTCTTTAAACGCTGTCGAGGGCTCTGAGGCCTTTTGGTCGGGGCATTTCGGGATAGACTTTCTTCAACATCAAGGACGAATTGGACTGCAATTACACGATCACGACGGATGTATCCTGCAGCAGCGCATCGATATAGCGAAATGTCACAGAACGCAAGGCTGACCAGCTCTCTTTTCCAGGTACGCCAAAGCAAAGGGGTATCGTCTACTACGGCTTGAGCGCAAACGCCCAGCGCCCACTTGCTGGAACCCTCCACGCCGCATTCTTCAACACATGGAGACGTTTCAGCGCACAGGTTCTCTATGTCGTCCCACCATTTGTCGTCGCATACGCTGCCATGCAGTGGGCCATCGAGAGGTAGGCATATCTGGGCGCGAGTCTTTGAATATGGCTAACGCTACTAGAAACCACTACCTGAACTCCAAGGCAGGACGCGCAGAGCACGCTGCTGAGGAGTAAAGGATCAATTTGCATGATGAATGAAGGAGTGTTGGATGCTTTTGGGCAGTGATCCATGCTTTGTAACAAGGTGGAACGCATGACATCAAGCGGCAGTATATAGAGCAGCGGAAGAACTCTCTGTATTATATAGTACGAATGGACAATTAAGCAAGTTCTGCGATCGTTAAATTTGAGTAGCTCTTCGTTGGGGACGCATATTGTGAGGCACCTTTGACATGGACTTCATCCCACTTGGCACTCTAGAACTGTCTACCTACAGTCACTGGGCATCGAGAATGGACCACGGTGCGCTGTTATTAAGGTAATTTATGTCTAGCAATTGACCCCTAGCAGCTACCTTTGAGCCCTTCTATGAGGCACGGAGTGTATGAGGCACTATTCCTTGCGAGGGCCTGTTCAACATCGTTATCACGCATCTTAAATCGCTAGGGACTGTCCAGGCCAGCTGGAGTGGCCAGTGAGTGTACGTATATCCACCTAAACAGCCATGATTTGTGTATAATTTCGGGATAATTCGTAGTAAACATAATAATTAATCCTCCATTACTGTCTGTGTTGCAATAGGCATGTCATGTTAAATAGATGAATGTGGACATTCTGCCGAACGCATCATCGCAACAAAACCATCCATAGCCGCGCGAAATTTAAACGCGCCCGATAGAGTGTTTCAACGTTGTAAACAAAGCGGCGCAATCACATCCACGATACCCGTTCCATGATTCAAAACAACTTATGGTAGCAGAAGCGGAATACAGTCATTGTCACTTTTCTGTACCCCTTCGCTGCGCGCCATGCCTTCTTTTCAGGTGCCCGACTCGTATTCCTCCAGTCCACCTTCAACACCTGATAGCCGGAGAAACAATTCGTTCAACCCTTTCAGTGCTTCGAATCCTTCCACGACGCCGGCTGGTCCTCCTCCATCTTCAGGAGGCTCTTTCACACCAGCTGGTCCGCCACCTTCGACGATCTTAGGCAGCTCCAGGCTCGACTTCACATACGATAACCAGCCAGTACAACCACCAAATTTTGGCAAAGCGCCTTCTTTCAATAGTTATGACAGTCCAACCTCATCACCAGCATTTGGTGCTTTCGGGCGAGCCGCTGGAAGTAAACGATCAGGCCTGAGCAACGAGTTCAAAGTTCCTGGTTACGGAGACGAGGACGCGGAAGACAGTTACGGGGATTCAGATCAAGAGAATACTGCCTTTGGCTTTCAACAGCATGGAAGGGGAGAGGCTTCAATAAACGATATTGAACGCATGGCAGATGAAATGGACGAGGATCGGTATGGACATGATCAGGACATGAGTGGGCTCAGGTTTGACCTGTCCCTTCCTAGATCGACGAACCCAGACACGAATATTTCATTCGGACAGCCCGATTTCCGATCGCCTGAATCGTTGAGGCGAAGTAGAGAGGATGAAATAATGGACTTTCGCAAATCAATCGAAGATCCTACGGCAAATTTCCCAAGTCATTTCATGTTTGGCCGGATCGCAAAGGATATCTACATTCAAATGGGCTTACCTCGCGTCGAAGAGGAGGACGACTTGGTCCTACAGACTGAAAGTATCATTGCTCGACTCTATCGGGAAGGGATAAAGCTCAACGAGGACGAAAAGGCTCTCTCAGAAGTCCTTACCATCATCCCAAGCGAACTCTTGTCCTTATGGGCCGAGTACAATAACCGGATAAAACCTCACCAGTCAGAAGAATATGCTACGGCAATTGGGCCTGGCCCAAGGGCAACGAGCTTTGCACATGCCAACTTTCTGGCAAGCCTTCTTTTGCGCCTTCATCATCCATCGGCTTTGGAAATTACCCAGCCAACAGGAGAGACACTAAAGCGTGGCTCAGTCGCTCAGTACCTTGTCGGCCAGCTCAAAGCGGTTCCGTTGGTGTTGTTAGAGTGGATGGATGTTTATCACGATCCATACCCAGGTCAACTTGCAGACGTCATGTTCACAACGCCTAGTCCTTCTCATCACAGGCTATTTTGGGAAACCGTGATCAATTCTCTTCTCCGAGGCCGCATCCCTGGAGTTATAAATGCTCTACGTAATGCCGGATGGGCTCATGCACGACAAGCAACTGAAGATGTTAGGAACTCTGATTCGGGGTACAGCGGTAAAGCCTTGGAGAACGTCGAAAAGGTCATCGCAGATATGGTCCAACTCTTGCACCAATGCCCGGGGTTTCGGGTAGACTGGGACATCGCAAACAGCGACTGGACTTTGTTTCGTTTGAAGGCCAGCCAATGTTTGGAGAACCTGAAGAGATTCGCAGAAGGCAAAGATCAACAGGCTGAAGAACCAGCTGAATTCGAGGCATCAAATTTTGGAATGTTTTCGATGGCAAAATCATATAGCGGAGCAGCAAGAAAAGCGGAGAGTCGAGTGCCTTGGGATGTTTATCAACGTCTCATATCGATGTACAATCTTATACTTGGAGACACTACGTCTATCATCGAAAACTCTCAAGATTGGTGCGAGGCCACTGTTGGCTTGACGATTTGGTGGAATTATAGCAAAGAGGATCGCCGATTTTCTCTTAGCCGTTCGCACGTTCCAAGAGATGCTACAGCAAAACGTCATGATTACCTGAGAAAGTTGGCACAAGCATTCTACCTTGCGACTGCAGAATCGACAGAATTTCAGGTTAACACTGTGGACGCAATAGAGGTCGGATTAGCAAGTATATTCGAGTCTGATGTGGAAGCCGCTGTGGGCATCATGAGATCGTTCTCTGGTCCAGTATCAGCTGGTGTCGTTGAAGTTGCATCCATTGCTGGATGGTTGCCACGAGCCGAGACTCGAAATCTTATCGACATGAACAGTAGTCTTGACCAAGATGATATGGATGTTCTCGGCCTTAACAGGCCATCAGAACAGCCCGAAGATATCAAAGATATGACTCTCATTGCATATGCGGACGGCCTAGCGGAGCGACAAACACTGGAATCTACTCCAACTTTGGGACATCCAAAGGTTGTTCGGGAAGGCTGGGAGATTGCTATCGAAGTGCTGGCCAGATTAGACTCCGCCGAGCTTTCAGAAAAGGAGGTAGGTCGTCTGATCGGCGATTTCCCGCTCGACGAAGGTGCGGTGGTAGACAAGCTTTGGAGACTTCTTAATGACCTCGCCATGACCAGCCATGCCGAGCATGTTGCAGAGGTAAGTCAAGTTTATTGTTCCTCTTTCTACAATTGTCTAATCATATCCAGCAATATGCAAACTTACTAAGCGAGCACACTCACAAATACGGCGAAGCGCTCTGGTATTATTCTCTGGCACACAGACAAACCAAGGTCAAAGACGTTCTCGATCTGCTTATCTCTCTTTCGCTATTGAACTCGCTGGCGTATCCGCCAGAAGCCGAGCTCGACAATCACTTGCAGCGTCTGATCTCTTCGCCAAAAGCCGCGTTGACCGAGATGTCACGGCTTGACTACGAAGCAGCACAGCTTATCCAGATGATGCTCAGCGGGTATGCAACACTCCGAAAATTCTACGATCTCCGCGATGAAGAAGTGCGCGACCCGAGCAGCCAAAAGAAACCTGTATCTCTTGCTGCCAAAGCCGAAGCCGCTTCCGCTCTCATCGCCGTTATCAACAGCGCAGACGACAACATCAGAGGCGGCCTATACGATGAAGAGCGCGGCGCCGTTGTCAGCGTCGACTTCCTCCTCGCTCTACTCGGCGAAGCCATGGTTTTCGTCGACCAGCCACAGGCACTCCTCGCACCTTACCAAATTGATGTTCTGCTCAAAGCGATCGAGGACCTCGAAACCGTCCCGGAGCGCATCTACTCGGCGTGTAATGAGTTCTTCGAAACCGTGATTGCCTCGACGCAGGGGATGAAGGGATCGTCGCCTATGGATCTCCTCAAGAAATCGACATCCTCGATGAGTGGGACGAGCAGCTTCGCGATGGTCGGCAGCTCAATGCTGGCGTCGCAGTTGCAGAGGAGCATTGGGAGTAGTGGGGTGTTGGTCAAGGAGAATGCGCGGAGGGGGTGGGATTGGAGGAAGGGACTTACGGCTGGGATGACAAGTAGGAATGTGTTGAGTATTTTGAGGTATGGGCTTGCGAGGGAAGTGGCGAGGACGTGTGTTCTGGAGGCCGATGGGCAGTTGTGAGGGCTTGGAGTGTAAGATGAATGCATCGGTTGGAGTTGGGCTCATGGGGTGGGATTGCCAAGGGATATGGAGTTGCAAAATACGGATTCAGGCACCAGATGCTTGACAAATGGCCGTGTTAGCATATATAAAATGGGAATAATATGGATTGTTAGAGAATGAAATGTAAAAGAAATATAAATACTGCTATCGTGTTTGGTAAAGCAGTGAAGATGTTGGTGCTCGAAGTTGCGGGCGGTGTTCCTGAACAGAAAATGGGCGGCGATAAGATACTCCGAAAAACACACGCTAGCCCCGATTAATCGCAGCCAGACGAGAAAATTCCCTCCACAACCCAGAATATCTCGGGCCTCTCGCGCAGCTCTATCTCCACCGCACTCCAAATTTCGCACCTCAGCCACCACACGTCCCCATTTCTCGCAGCCAAAAACCGCAAAGATGGGCAAAGAGCGCGTCGAGAAGAAGGAGAAGAAGGAGAAGCGCAGCTCGAAGGACGGGGTGAAGAAGAGCAAGAAGGACAAGAAGACCAAGGTGGTGGACGAGGTCGTGACGGCCGCGCTCGAGGAGCAATTGAAGGAGTCGGCGGCGCCGGTCGCGGAGGCGAGGGTCCAGGTCACTGAGCAGCAGGGCGAGCTCGTTGTCAAGGCCGTCGGTGCGCTGGTGCCGTTCGCGGCGCCGTTGGCGGACGAGAAGGTTGCGAAGAAGGTGCTGAAGAGCGTTAAGAAGGGTACGTGCTGAGCCGCGAAGTCTCCGGTTCCGATCTCCCTCTGCTATTTGGGGAAGGGGGGACTGATTGGCCTGAACGGGGATGGGGAGGACGACGGCTAACGGTTCGCAGCTGCGAAGAACAAGACGCTGAAGCGCGGCGTGAAGGAGGTTGTCAAGGCGCTGCGCAAGTCTCCGCAGGGAGCGGCGAACATCGCGGGCGCGGGCGTCGTCATCCTGGCCGCGGACATCTCGCCGATGGACGTCATCTCGCACATCCCCGTGCTCTGCGAGGACCACAACGTGCCGTACATCTTCGTGAACTCGCGCGCGGACCTGGGCGCGGCGGGCAACACCAAGAGGCCGACGTCGGTGGTGATGGTGTCGGAGAAGCGGACGGGCGCGAAGAAGGACGAGAAGGTTGAGGGGGAGGAGGAGTTCGGCGAGGTGTATAAGGATTTGGTCAAGTTGGTGGAGAAGGAGTCGAGGAGTGTGCGTGTTTGAGGCGGAGATGCTGACGGAGGGAAGAGGACGAGAGGAAGGTGCGGAGTCGTCTCTATATACTCGGCGCGAAGTCTGCCCGGGTTTGGCAACCTCTTGTTGCTTGTATCATATGCAGAGTTGCATGGTCAGATACAGATACATGGATCTCACAATCGGCGTTTGGTAGGACGGGTTCTGTCTGGAATATAAAAAGGCCAACGATCGCAATCATACGCATGGGCGTCTCGAGTTATACTATTTCCATTCAATATCGTGATTACATATCTTTTTCGTTCTTTCCTCATCCCTACCTTCTCACCCCCCACCTCAAGCATCCTCCTCCCCAATAGCCTCATACAGATTCCCCCCCTCCCCAGCATGTCTCGTCCCCTCCGCCATCGTATTCCTCACCTCATTCCCCGCCCTATACCTCTTCTCCGCAAGCCTCCCGGGATCCAGCTCACTCCCAATCTCCGCCTCAAAGCTCGCATTCCCCCCCTCTCCCCCCTCAAACCCCTCCCCCTTCCCCTTCTGCCTCAGACTCTTCCCCTTGGGCGCGCTCTCGCCGGCGCCGCGCACGACGGGGTCGACGTACCTCGGCGCGTTCGCGGCGTTATTCGCGAGGGTCTCTTCCTCGGGCTCCGGCCCGTGGCCATAGCGGCGAGGCATGGTCGGCGGCGGGGCGCGCGGGCGCGTCGGCGGCGGGCAGCAGGGCGTCGGCGCTGGAGACGTCGCGCGTCGCGAGCGTCGAGTGCGAGCCGCGGACCGACAGCGGCTGCGCGTTGCGGTTCGTGGCGAAGGCGCCGCGCGAGGTGCTGGATTCGGCGGCGAGGGAGTCGGCGGCGATGGCGCCGGGGTTCTCGGTGGTGCGGGCGGCGTGGGGGTCGTCGACCTGGAGGGGGGAGGGGTTAGCGGTGGGAGGTGGGGAGGGGCGCGGGAGGGGGCACTTTTTGGGTGGCTTTGTGGAGGGGTTGAAAGGATGTTTGGAGATGCGGAGGAGGGAGGGGGAGGAGGGGATTGTCTTACCTTTTTACCTGAGGGATGGGTGGAGTTGCTGGCCCATGACCTAGTGTTGGCGTGATTATCCATGAACGACATTTTGCTTAGAAATCTAGTTCGAGATGGTGAGATGTGGTGCAATAGGGGTCTGTATTGGATATAGGGGTCGATCCCGAGGGGCCGCACCGGTGGTGTCTTATAATAATCATCTATCGTTGATGTAATGTGGCGGTGATGACATCAGGGTGACAAGAATTGATAATCAATCATCCACACACATGATTCGCAGCGAATGATACATTGCTGAAGATGGCATGTTTCGGATCAAGAGTCTCCATGTTGTGGTTTGATGCACGATTTTTGACAATAGAGGTGTCATGGAGTTGGAGTTTGGGGGGGTAATAGTGCTATAAGACTATCATGCCATGTGCTTCGCAGTTCAATCGGTAGTCCTTCCCAGATATTACCTGCAATATGCGAATGTGCCCTGTTGATTCGTTTAATTAGCATTTTTGGTCATGTTGTTAAATGGTTGCAGACACTAAATTTCTACCAATCCCACATGGCAGTCTCATGCACCGCTGTGGTAAACAATCCCCCTGCGAATCCTCGTGCAGGCCCTGAATCATTTTTTCCCTATACCACTTCAATCCTCTCCTTATTTATCCTTTTTCATACTCTTTCTCTCCCTTGCTATATGCATCTAGGGAGAATATATGTCGATGATTGTAGCTTGCAGATTCCAGATTATACTAGACATGCTCTTGAAACTCTACATAATCCCCCTTTCGTCCCCGTCTCCTCGTTTGAGATCTCCGTCTTCCTCCCAGTTCTCCCCTTTCCTCACTGCCAACGCCAAAGACGGCCTAGATTCCATGCCTCCCACCATTTGGCCACGCCCTCCACATCCCTAGCCGTCCCTCTCATGATCCCCGCTGTTCATCCTTTTACGAAAGTAACCCTCCATTGTCCATAATGTGTGATTCCCAAACTATGGGTCACTTTCGCCATCCAGAAGAAGAAGAAGAGCCTTCTCTTTCTTTCTTTGCATTTACAAGGCATCATGGCCACCCTGCCTCATAGGTAGAGATATGACTGGCTGTCTGACTTGAGCAGAGATGTCGAGAGAGTGAATTCATTCATAGCCTATGCTAACATCCTACATCGCATCACAGCCATTCAACTCCCACTTTCCCCCGCCACCAAAAACCTCCCCATCCTCCCCATCACACCTTCTCCCGCCCCTCCTCCTCCAGCGTCTTCGCCCCGCCCAGCGGCCGCTCCGGATCCGGCATCAACAGCTTCCTCGCCGGTATCAACCTGGCAGCCGGATTCACCGTGAGCCCAAAGCCCGGTTTATTCAGCGCCTCCACGCTCAACTTGCCATTGACGGGCACATACTCATCAAGGAACAGATCTCCAAACACAGGCAACACGCTCTTCCCATCCGGACTGTTGGCCAGGTACTCCTGGAACGGGCAGTTCGGCTGCGAGACGACGTAGTGGTAGCTGTACGGCCCACTCGCATGCGGCACGACGGGGATGTCGTACGCGGCCGCCATGGCCGAGATCTTGAGCAACTCCGTGAGCCCGCCCACCCACATGACGTCGGGCTGCACGATGTCGAGGTTGCGGCCCTCGATGAGCTTGCGGAAGCCGTAGCGGCTGTACTCGTGCTCGCCCGTCGTGAACTTCGCCTGCGGGTGCGCGCGCTTGAGCAGCGCGAAGCCGTCGGTGTCGTCGGGGCTGAGACACTCCTCCCACCAGTTGATGTTGAGGTCCTTGCAGGCGCTGACCAGGTCGATCGTGTAGCTGACGTTCAGGCTCATGTAGCAGTCGACCATGAGGGGGAAGTCCGGGCCGACGCTCTCGCGGTGCTTGCGCAGGAACGCGACGTTCTTGGCCAGGCCAAGGTGGCCCTCCTCGGGGCAGTAGGGCAGCGGGAGTTTGGCGCCCCAGAAGCCGTTGGCCTTTGCCGACACGGGCTCAGGGCCGGTGCAGTAGAAGTCGAGGACGGAGCGGCAGGCGCCGCCGATGAGCTTGTAGACGGGCTCGTTGCGGATCTTGCCGAGGAGGTCCCAGAGGGCGAGGTCGATGGCGGAGATGGCGGCGACGGGGAGGCCCTTGCGTCCGTAGAACATGGAGGCGCGGTACATCTGTTCGAAGAGGTGGTTCGTGTCGCGGGGGTCGGCGCCGAGGAGGAAGCGCTCGAAGTGCTGGTGGACGAGCCAGCATGCGGGGGGGCCTAATGAGTGTCAGTTTAAGAACGAGAACGAGAGAGATGTGTGGAAGGTATGGGATGGGATGTGATGGGAGGGAGGGAGAGGCGATTGATACCTCCAAAGCCCGTAGCAAAGCCCACAGTCCCATCGGTAGCCTCGATCTCCACACAAAATGAGCCCAGGACATTAATCCCCCAGCTGGTGCGCGAGGCTCTGTATTTCTCCCATCCCGACATGGGCGTCGAGATGGACGTATCGATGAGCCTATTCGTTTATCAGCATCGCCATCGTCAAGTGACCTCATTCGACAAACAATCAACATCGCGAATCGATCATGTCGTAAGAAGCAGGAACGAAACGAAAGAAAACGAAAGGAAACGATATCGACGCACCAATGTCCGCCCTCGACATTATGATAATCGCCACCACTCCCCACGCCTCCCACGACGAAGGTCCTCACCTCCTTAATCGTCGGGAACGCGCGAGCTGGAGACGCCATGATGGATGCAGTAGTCCAGGCTATCGTATGCTCAAGATACAGCGAAGATTAAGAAGTGGCTCAATTGCTCAATTGCTCAATTGGGGCGTGGGAAGTAAGAGGAACGGAGAGGAGAGGAGAGGAAACTCAGGAAAGGAAATGAAATGGACAGTTGGCAGTAATATGTACCAACGAAGTCATCGTGAGCTCTGTGGAAGTGTGACGTGAAGATGAAGGTGAAGGTGAAGATGAAAGTGACCTTGGATGTGAGCGTTTCACGTCCAGAAATGCGGGGTATATTTTTGGAGTACGTACAGTACGTAGAGTACGTACCTAAGAAATAAACAACCCCTGTTCTAGGTCGGTGGACATCGTTACGAGTGCCGAAGCATGTGGCAGCCATTGCCTCCTTCCTTTCTACCTTCTCCTTCTTCTCCTCCTTCTCTTCTCCTCCATCTTCTCCTCATGTCCACCTCTCATTCCTCCCATCACGACCTCCTCTTCTACACAGTAATGCCATGCCATCAGCTCTCACCACCTTCCCCTGCGGATTATTTCGATATTCTCATATTAATAATACCTGTCTAAACACCATCATGATTTCTCACTTCTCAGTCTCACATGCTTGCTCGCAAGCTTCACCGCAACCATCTCATTCTCCCCCTCTCTCCCCCTCTCCCCCTCCCCGCACAAGCCCATGCCGAGCTACCAGCTACCCCACACGCTCATGCAATGGCTGAAGTCCCTTAAGAGCCCCCCCGTTTCGCCTCGTCGCATGTCATGCCGAGATGTTGATGTCGTCGTTGATGCCGTCGTTGTTGTGACGAGAACTTGATTTTTTAACAATTTCAATTCACGCATAACGCCGTGCGGAAATATGGATCATGGAAGAAGAGTCCACTCTGAGGAGCACGATGACCATGATCACGGATACAGCGATGAGGAAAGCGTCAGTGGCGGCGAGCCGGGTGGGAAGAGGAGGCGCTTGAGCCAAGTCAACGTTTCGTGAGTCTCTCATATTTACCGATTTGCTATTCCCCGGCTACTCAGATTACAAGAAGGAGGCCGTCGGTCCGTCATAACATCTGTCCAATATTTCTCTTCCCACTCTTAGAAATCCTGCGGAGAATATCACTGATTTGATTCATAAAGTTGCCAATTGTGCAAGCAACGGAAGGTGAGACTCCATCTCCCGCATCTCACCCATTCATTCGGACTTCACTCACTAACACGATGCAGGTCAAGTGCGATCGCAACCTCCCTTCCTGCGGCTGGTGCACCCGCAACGGCGCAATCTGCGAGTACAAGGAGAGGAAGAAGCCTGGTCTTAGAGTATGTTGTGTTCTCGAGTCTCGCCATAGCTTGCACTCCTATACAACCCAGTTTCTTCGAACTTCACATGAGATATCAGCATCTCAGAGCGAACCATTTCTTCTCAGCCGTCATGGTCAAGAGATATCAATGCGGAGTTTTATAAGTCCCTGTACTGTTGTCAGCATTCAATGGCGCACCGTTTCTTCTCAGCTGTCATGGTCAAGTGACATCAATGCGGGGTTTTACAAGTCCCTGTACTATTGTCACCATCTCTTACTTCCAACCACTCTCACCAACTATTCATCTGAACCACTCATCTGTCTTCCCACCTATACACACCACACCGCTAACACCCCCCCACCAGGCAGGATACGGCCGCGAACTCGAGCAACGTCTCGACAAGCTCGAAGCCATCCTGCAAACGCACTCGCAACTCCTCGCCTCCGTCTCCCTGCACAGTCCTCCCCTCGACCCACCACCCGGCCACTCACCCACCTATCCCCCCTCCCCCCACCACCCCCCCACAGCGCGCGCCGAAGAAGCGATGTTCCTGCATAATCCATCAACCCTCGCCATCTCGAGCCCCGCAATCGATTACGCAGCCGATTGGCCGCCTATAACGACTGCCCAGCCGCCCCGCGACCACAGCGACAGGAGGCCGAGTTTAAGGTTTATGAACAACCCCGCGCCCCTGGCGTCTCACGCCTCTCGTTCCATATCCCCTCCCATCTTCCGCGCCAGCGAGAGGAAAACAGCCTCCCCTCCACAACACCAGCAGCCCGACCCCATCATCCCCTCAGACCTCCCGCCCTACGACCTCCTCTACACCCTCACCACCCTCTACTTCACGCACCTCCACCCCACCCTCCCCATCCTCCACCGCCGCACCACCCTCGACGCCCTCTTCGGCAGCTTCCCCCTCGGCCCCTCCTCCCTCACCCTCCTCCACGCCATCGTCGCCTCCACCCTCCGCTTCTCCACCGACCCTCGTCTCACCCCCTCCGTCCGTTTCCACTACGCCCGGATCGCTAAAGAGAAAGTCCTCGCTTACGGCATCGAGACCTCGTCCCCCGCCGCCCTGCAGGCCATGACCATCCTCGCCGCATCCTTCCTCGGCGATGACACCGAGCCCGCGTCGAACAACCTGCTCGCCTTCCTCGTGACCTCATCTCGCAGTCTCGCGCTCACCAGTCCAGCCTCTCGCCCATTCCCGCCATTCGCGCTAGAAGCTAACCGCCGCCTCTTCTGGGCGATCCACATGCTACATCTACAGCACCGTCTCCCCTCCAGCTGCTCATCTCCGCGCCCACGCCTTGCCATCGACCTGTCCACCACCCCTCTCCCCAGCTCTGACGAACTCTGGGACCTCAGCGCCTCCTCCCCGCCGCACGCAGACAGCGCGTCCGCGGCAGCGGCTCCCAACTCCGCCTTCGGGCACACATGCACCCTCCTGCCCCTCCTCGCAGACATCGACGCCTTCCTGCACACCCCCCTTTCCCTCTCCCCCTCCTCCGTCAGCCGGTGGCGCACCGCCTTCCTTGCCATCTCCCGTCGCCTCGCGGCGTGGAAATTCAGCCTGCCGCCCAACTACGGGAATATGGCGAGGCTATACTCCTCCTCCTCGCCCACCGACGTACCCATCACACCCTCCTGGCTCCTCCTCCACGCCTCCTTCCACACAGCCATCCTGCGCCTGTACGCAACCTCCGCTTACCCACCTTTCCGATCGCCAGACTTCGCAGCGAGTCCGACGGCGAAGAGGAGATGTGAGGCGGCGGTCGGGAATGTGGCTGCGCTGGCGGAGTGGGCGGGGAGGGAGGGGGTGTTGGGACGGTGTGGGGTGGGGTTTGCGGGGGCGATGTGGGTGGCTGGGAGGGCGGGGTGCGTGGGCTGTGCGGCTGGAGGGGATGGGGGGATGGAGGGGGGGGTGAGGGGGCTGCTGGCGGCGCTGAGGGAGA